>OMFK01000035.1_pt1 | contig 119867 bp, 101 predicted proteins | sample 1645651 | NCBI WGS metagenome assembly OMFK01 (sample SAMEA103958124, study PRJEB25191) | human gut metagenome | biome: human-associated habitat [ENVO:00009003]; feature: intestine environment [ENVO:2100002]; material: feces | place: Germany | collected 2013/2015
ACATTGCCGCCGTCATCGGTATGGACGATCACGTGGTCGAGTTTGAGATCACGCCGAACCGCCCGGACTGCCTGTCCGTGATCGGTCTGGCGCGCGAGGCCGCCGTGACATTTGACAAGCCCCTCCGGCTGCACACGCCCGAGGTCCCCGGCAGCGGCGAGGACATTCACGATCACGTCAGCATCCGCATCGACGATCCGGCGCTCTGCCCGCGCTACACCGCGCGCATGGTACGCAACGTCAAGATTGCGCCGTCCCCGGCGTGGATGCGCGAGCGCCTGCGCAACAGCGGCGTGCGCCCGATCAACAACATAGTGGATATTACAAACTATGTTATGCTGGAATACGGCCAGCCAATGCACGCCTTTGACCTGCGCTATATTGAAGGTGGAAAAATTCAGGTGCGCCGGGCAAAAAACGGCGAAACCATCACCACGCTTGACGGCGTAGACCGTACACTGACAGACAACAATCTGGTCATTGCCGACGCTTGTAAACCTGTTGCCATTGCCGGTGTAATGGGCGGAGAATACAGCGGTATTATGGACGACACGACAACGATCGTGTTTGAATCCGCCACCTTCCTTGGCAGCTCTGTACGGCTTACGGCAAAACAACACGGCATGCGCACAGACGCTTCTTCCCGTTACGAAAAGGGACTGGATCCCAACGCCTGCCTGCCCGCCCTGGAGCGCGCCTGCGAACTGGTAGAGCTTCTGGACGCCGGAGACGTAATGGACGGCGTTGTGGCGGACAGCTGTTTTGAGCCGGCGCAGCGGACCATTGCGTTTGACCCTGCCTGGATCAACCGCTTTCTTGCAACAGATATTACAAGCGGACAAATGCAAAAAATTCTTGAAAAAACAGGCTGTAAAATAATTGGGGAAAATATTGTCGTCCCGACTTTTCGCCCAGATCTTGTACACAAAGCAGACATCGCAGAGGAAATTGCAAGGTTTTACGGCTACAATCAAATTGCTTCAACGGCTTTAAGCGGCGGAGCGCAGGGCAAATACAGCGAAAGGCAGAAGTTTGACATGCGCATTACTGCTTCTATGCTTGCAATGGGGCTTTCGGAGATTATGACCTATTCCTTCATCAGCCCCAAATATTATAATAAGGTTCTAATGCCGGAAAACCACCCGCTGCGTAATTCTGTTGTAATTTCAAACCCATTGGGGGAAGACAGCAGCATTATGCGTACAACCGCACTGCCCTCCATGTTGGAAATACTTGCAAAAAATTACAGCAACCGCAATACTGCCGCACATTTGTTTGAACTTGCCAAAGAGTACATCCCTACGGCACCCGACAAACTGCCGCTGGAAAAAAACACACTGATTGCGGGATTTTACGGAGATTGCGACTTTTTCTCTGCTAAGGGTATTTTGGAAGCGCTGCTTGCAAAACTTGGCGTCTCCGATTATGATATACAAGCGGCAGACGACAGATTTGGTTATCATCCCGGCAGGTGCGCCGTATTGACAATAAACGGGCAGGAGCTCGGTATAATTGGAGAAATTCACCCGGAATGCGTCAAAAATTACGGGATTGGAACAAGGGTATATGTGTTTTCTCTGGACGCAGACGTTATGTATGCCCATGCAAATCAGGAAAAGCACTATACGCCGCTTCCCAAATATCCCGCCGTTACCAGAGACCTTGCCGTTATCTGCGACGAGGGCATTCCTGTTCTTACACTTGAAAAGGCGATTACCGCCGCTGCCGGAAAACATTTGGATTCTCTTTCTCTATTTGACGTTTACCAGGGGAAACAAATTGAAGCCGGGAAAAAAAGCGTTGCCTTTAATATTGCTTTAAGAAGCGCCGACAGCACGCTGACAGACGAACAGGCAAGCGTTTTGATGGACAAGATTATAAAAGCGCTTGAAAAATCCGGCGCCGTTTTGAGAGCCTGATTTTTCCCCGGTATAAAAGTTCACAATTTGTTATTGAACTTAAATTTACCGCGTAGTATAATGGCTACAGTGGAGGTGGAAGCATGTTTGACAAGACGATGGTTTTTTCACTGGGTGGCGACAAGGACGACGAAATAAAAAAAGCGCTGGTCACTGTTTATGACGCGCTCAAGCAAAAGGGGTATAACCCCGTCAACCAAATTGTTGGCTACATTCTTTCCGAAGATCCCACATATATTACAACCCATAACAACGCACGTAATATTATCAGTAAAATTGACCGGGACGATCTTTTGGAAACGCTTGTAAAGTCCTTTTTAAACAAATAAACAAAACAAGAAGTTTGCCCGCCGCACAATGGATGCGGCGGGCATTTATTTTTTCCCATCTTTACAGACACGCTTCTTAGCGCAGGCATGAGAAATGCTTTTCAGGATACGCGCACCTGTATGGCGCGCGCGCATATTCTGGATATAAAAGGAGCTGATAGAATGCTTTGGGAAAATACAACAAAAAATTACGCGCGGAAAATGGAAAAACGGAAGCCGGAGGCTTTTGCACAGATAAAGGGCGGCCCTCATAACCCAAAAATTGACGGAACCGTCGCTTTTTATAAAACGTTGCGTGGTGTTTTGGTCATAGCAGACATTGCCGGACTACCGACAGACACCGCAGAATGCGCCGAAAATATTTTTGCCATGCACATCCACCAGGGCGGCAGCTGCACCGGAAATGCACAGGACCCGTTTGCAGATACAAAATCCCATTATAATCCGAAAAACTGCCCGCACCCTGCCCATGCTGGCGACCTTCCGCCTCTTTTTGCTAATAATGGAAGCGCATGGTGCGCATTTGTTACAAACCGCTTTCGGATCCGGGATATTCTTGGTCATACGGTCGTTATTCACAGCAAAGCCGACGATTTTAAAACGCAGCCGTCCGGGGATTCCGGCGATAAACTGGCCTGCGGCGTTATTCAGCGCTAAAAGCAAAATGCATGCTCTAAAAAGCAGGAGGAACCGTCTATCCTCCTGCTTTTTTTCATGCGGCCCGGCAGTCTGCCGGGTTTTGTATGTAGCCGTTTTTATTTTCCGTGTTTTCTTCTGTGCGTACTGGCAAGTATGCCAACGGTGATCAATGCGCCCAACACAATTACGACCCACATGAATATGCCCATTACCACATATTGCGTTGTAGTCGTATTGTTATTTTCCTTCTCGGGAATGGTTACATCCTCTGTAGGAATCGTCTGTGTCGGCAGCTGAAAAATATCCAGCCAAGACTGGCTCTCCTGCGGGTGCGTTTCCTCCTGTGAAACAGGCGGGTCGGTTTCCTGATAAGAAACGTCAGGCGGTTGGGTTTCCTGCGGCCGGGTTTGAGGCGGCTGGGTAGGCTCGGGCTGGGTAGGTTCCGGTTCGGAGCCCGGCTGGACGGGCTGTGACTCCACAGGTTCTGTGGACGATACTGAAGGCGGCTGCGTTTCCGGCGTATAGGCGCTACTGGGGGCGGTTTCATCCTCCGGCAATGCCAGCACGGTTGTGTGCGCCGCCATAAGCAGTAATGCCGCTGTTAAAAACAGCAATACTGTTTTTTTGCACTTCATGTTTTATTTCGTTCCTTTCAAAAAGGCTTTTTTAAATTATACCCACTTCACAACCTTTTTGTCTATAGCATTTTAAAATAATTCCACCTGTATTAAGCCGACTTTAAAACCTGGGCCAGAACCTCCCCCAAAAGCTCCCCGGAATATACGGCTTCATCCAGAGTATTGACGTCCGTTCCAACTTCTATCAGCAGCGATCCAGTATTTATGGACATATTATAAGCAAAGTCCCCAAAATAAAGCGGCCGCGTCATACCCGGATACAGTGTTTCCGCCGTCTGCTGCAAACGCAGGGCAAAGCGCAAATTATATTCCCAGTGAGAAAATCCATACGCGCCTGTAGGGTCGTAACCACTCATGATCATAATCTGCGCGGCCTTTTTTCCGTTTGCAACAAACGTCGGCTTGATTTTACCGCTTTCTCCACCATATCCAATTGCGTCCCGGTGCAGATCAATTACCACTTTAATCGTCGGATATTCTTCCAGATAGCTGTATATAGTTTCGGCGCTTCGGTCGTACGAACCGTTGTAGCTGGGGTCGTCGTGGTGCGTGGTCGAATGCAGCGCACCAATTCCGTGCGCGTTAAGCGTATCAACAATTGCGGCTCCAACACGTGTAACGTTATAGTTATCGTCTGTATCTCTGCCGTTGTAATTTTCGTAGTAATAACCAAGGTCTTCCTGCATATAGGCCTCCCCTGTATGCGTATGTACGACGAGCACCTGCGGCTTTGCCGTGTTTTCCATTTCAAACCCAAGCGGAAGCTGCAGTTGTTGCCCTACGTTGATTACATAATCTGTTGTATTGCGGATTGAAAAGTTATCATATTCTACACCGGAAGCTCCATACTGGCTTTCAATAACGGGAAAAGTCCTTTCCCCTTCGTGCCCGTCGCTGTCTTTTTTTCTGGGGACAGTTTCCTCTTTTTCGCTATTTCCCGTACTTTCGGTTTTGCGTGCCTGGTCTGCGTCTGCAATTGTGCTTACAACGGGCGCTGTTGGATTTTCTTGCTGTTTTACGGTGCCGTCCGGCATGGTAAGACCTGCGGCCATTAACTGCAGACGAGTGGTTTCTCCACCTAAAGCAGAGGGAAGTCTTGCCCCCACACAAACAGCGGACAACACCGCAATTGCAAGCGAAAGTACCACCGCGGTTCCGTTTACCAGTTTTTTTCTTTTTTGCGTCTGCATACCTTTTCCCCCGCCCATACAGCATTGCTCTAACTTATAGGTATGCATACCGATTTTGTTTTATGCGCTCTATCCTACAAGGGAAAGCAGGTCGGGAAGTGTAAAATCCGGATGCAGTGCGCAGTTGACCGCCATACTGATCAGTTTTGCCCCCCGCTCAATCAGCAGGTCGATTTCCCGCGGGGTCACAACCATTGTCTGTCCGTTTGGGGAAACTGTGCGGCGCACAGCGCTCTGCGCTTTTGCACTGCTGTCCAGTAAAAGATCGGATGCAAGCGTTACTGCATCCACCACGGTGGGAACGCCAATTGCTATAACAGGGACGCCCATTGTTTTTTGGTTGATTTTCAGTCGGTGGTTCCCCACCCCGGCTCCCGGGGATATCCCTGTATCTGAAATCTGCATAGTGCAGCCAAGGCGTTCCAACCTTCTGGAGGCCAGCGCGTCAATGGCAATTACTGCGCTCGGCCTGATTTTCTGCGCCACGCTGAAAATAAGCTCGCCGGTTTCTATGCCTGTCTGGCCCAAAACACCGGGAGCTAACACTGCAACGGGCCGTAAAGCGTCAAGTCCTGTGCTCCGGGCAAGTTCTCCCGTTATATGCCTGGTTGCCAGAACCTGCGCACCGGCTTTTGGGCCAAGCGCATCCGGCGTAATATTCAGGTTTCCAAGCCCGGTTACAAGCACCAGCCCTTTTTCCGGTAAAAGGGAGCGGATTTCCTCTGCAATAATCAGCAGGCGCTGATCTGTTTCCCGGAAGTCGTCTGTCAACGGTGGCAGCTCTATTGTGATGTATGTGCCTGTTTCTTTCTGCATTTTCCTTGCTGCTTCTTCTTGTGTAATGCGCATTCTTGTTACGGTCATATTTTGGTACTTTTGCGTGCCATACTGCACACCCTGCATTTTTCCGCCTGCTATTTCCTTTGCTTCAAGTGCAAGATCCGTTCTTACCTGCATATTTTTCTCCTTTTTCTTTCCGGGTTTTCCACAGCCTATTTACTTTTCCATTTTATACTGATACAATATAGCATATCCACAGGCAAAAAGATTATGAAACCGCACTTTTTACAAATATACTGTCTACTATAAAATCAGCGAGGTCATTATGAAAAGAAAAAAACGCCTTACGGCCGCTCTATGTCTTTGTACTGCATTTTTTATCTTTGCATCTGCTTTCCCCGCCGGCGCTGTTGAAAACAAAAAATTCACGGCAGACGGCAACAACAAGTATTCTATAGCAAGCCCTTCTTATACGGAAGAATATGCAAGCTATCTGCAAAACGGGAGCAAGGATTTGCTTGTTCCGCAAATGTATAAAAGCACCGGCACGGTGCTTAAACGCAATGGTATTGCGCTGCCTGCTTCCTACAGTTCGGCAGATTTTGGGTATGTAACACCCGTAAAAGACCAGGGAAACCTGAACACTTGCTGGGTTTTCGGCGCTATATCCGGCCTTGAAACCTATCTTATAAAAAACGAATTTGGCAGCTTTGACCTTTCAGAGGAACATGCAAACCACTGGGCAACTACGCGCACAAACGGAACCGGCTGGCAACGTACATATACAGACGGCGGTTATTCCCAGATGATGCCGGGCTATTTTACATCATGGAGTGGACCACGTTTGGAAAGCGACATTCCATATAGAAGCGGTGATACGCTAAGTTTTGAGGAAATTGACCAAAAAGGCGTTACCACCATTGGTGTAACAGATCTGATGTTTTTGGAAAACGACCCCGACTCCATCAAACAAGCCATTTATACATACGGCAGCGTTACGGCAGGCTGCAGCACGCTGAAAAAGTATTTTAACAAACAGAAAACGGCATTTTACTGTCCTGACGATTTTCCGGGCAGCGCGAACACAGGCGGGCACGTCGTATCTGTCATCGGGTGGAACGACCAATATGAAAAAGAAAACTTTAACCCGCTTTACAGGCCACAAAAAGACGGCGCCTGGCTGGTAAAAAACAGTTGGGGTGCGCAAAGCAACGTAGAAGGCTTTTACTGGATTTCCTATGAAGACAAATATATTTTTAACAAGCGCTACGGAAAAAATTACGCAATTGTTCGGGCGGACCTGGTAAAAGAAAACCAGAAAATATACCAAAACGAAATTTACGGTGCAACGTATGATATGGCTGTTTATGAAAATGCAAACACGGGGAAAGAGTATCTTACGCAAATGACCTATGCAAACGTATTTGATTTTTCTGACGCCTACCAGTCTATAGAACAGGTTATATTTGAAAGCGAGGCTGCAGGAGCCGCTTATACTGTGTACTATATTCCCTGCGAAGGCGGCGTGCCGGTACAGGACCAGGCCCGGTGGCGTCTGCTTGCAAACGGGCGAGTTCCTTACAGTGGCTATGTGAGCGCAGAAACTTCCGGCTTTATTGTACCGGAGGGAAAAGGTGCTCTGGGTGTTCGGATTAACGCCGCGGGTACGGACACGCACGCCTCTCTTGGTGTGGGAGAATGGCTGAAAAACACTACTGTAAACAAAATGACTTTTTTGCCCGATGTACACAAGGGCGACTGTTACCTGTTTTTAGACGGAACTTTTCTGGAACTTACCGACGTTTACCGAACTCTGTTCAATAACGATGAAATTGGCGGAACGCTCGTGATCAAAGCAATTGCATCAAAGAGCCCTTTCCTCAGGGGCGATGTGGACGGTAACGGATATATAAATATTTCTGACGTGTTGCTTATGCAAAAACACCTGGCAAAATTTCTTGTGCTGGACGAAGCACAGATTAAAACCACCGCAGATTTAAACGGCGATTGCCTGCTCACAATAGAAGATGTTTTGCTGCTGCAAAATATACTTGCAAAGAAAAACTGAGCAAGGCTTTTTTCTAAAACAAACCGCCCTGTACCAAAGTTTGTACAGGGCGGTCATTATTGTTGTTAAATGGTTGTTAAAGGTTAGCAAGATAGCCTCCAATATATTTTTGAATCATCACCGTATCGGTTGTGGCACAATTCCCATCCCCGGTTACATCTGCCAGCAGCATTTGTGTTGCGGTTAAAGTTGCTTTTTTGGCAATATAGTTTTGGAAAAGAATCACGTCTGAAATTTCAACTTTACCATTTTGGTTTAAGTCGCCCATTACGCCAAGCTTACTGGCATAATCCAGAACACACCAGCCTGTTTGGGAACGGTAAGTTGTTTTTCCCCAGGTATAGCCGCCCGAAGTTTTCGTTTCTATAATTTTAATGTTTGTACCATATGGAATTACACCAAGGCTCTGATAGCTTGTCCCTGCATTGCTTCTGAAATTTACACCGTTATCCGACGTAATTTTCCACAACTGCGTTGCCATTTTCCGGGTCGGCTCTTCAGCTTGTCCGCCTGAACTGCTGTTTGAAAAATCGCCAATATAAATATACCCCAGAAAACGATACCCGGGATACCCCATATGGGAATCATCCGTACTGATCGTCTCTGTAAAAAACATTGTGCTATTATATGCAGATTCGGAAAACGTTACATTTTTACCGGATACTTTTTCAACGACCGCCACATGTCCATAGTTGGAATCGTAATTATCCCAACAGGCAATTGCCCCAAGCTTTGGCGTTTGCCCGTAATCATAAAAACCATTTGCTATATTATAGGTCCACCACTCGCCTGCATTATAAGGGCAAAGGTCAGGGCGCGTTCCAAGAATTTCGTAGGCCCTTCCGTATGCATACGCCGTGCAGTTAGGCATACCGTAGCCATATTTATAAAACAAATTGTAATCGGCGTCGAAATAATACTTATTTGTTTTCGCAGGCTCCGTCAACCGGGGTGTAAACGACGCGCCAGACGCTGCGCCGGCAGACGAAACACAGAAAAACAGCGATGACAGAAAAACCATTGCCGCAACATAAAGCGAAAGAATCCGTTTTATTCTCATACCAAACCACCAAACCATAAAAAATAAACAAATAGTCGAATTTTTCTTTAAAAAAGCAATTTTTAATACTGCAAGTAATATTTTAGCAACATCTTCCGAAAATATCTACTGTAATTATTACTGAAATGCCGGCATGCATTTTTACATTTATTACAATTTTTTACAACAATTTCAAAATTGTTGCAATTTAACCTGCATTTTTATCTGCTTTATTACACAACACTCAACCATATATATGCTTTATTTTTAAAAAGAAACCGCCGTGCAGCGTTTTAACTGTACGGCGGTTTGTAAAAACAATATATCAAAATTGTAATTATTTTAAAACGCCAATTGCGTCCGATATGGTTTTCTCGTGTGCTTCCCTGCCATAAGCGTCCACCTGACTTTTATCCTTGGCACCGTGCGTCAGACAGCCGGCGCCGCCAATGCAGCCACCCGTGCAGGCCATCCCCTCAATAAAGTTGTTTGGCAGAACATTCTTGGAAGCCTTCAAAAGAGCTGCTCTGCACTCTTCTATCCCATCGCAGGAAATTGCCTTAAGTGTAAAATCCTCCAGCCCCTGTTCTTTCAGCCCTTGTGCTACGGCGTCTGCAAGACCGCCGCTTCTGGCAAAGATTCTTCCGTAATAAGAAGCATTGTCCAAAACATCCTCTTGTAAAATGGAAATATCAATATCACGGCTGTCAATTAACGCCTGCAGCTCTTCAAAGGTAATGACTGCATCAATATATGGGCGGACATGCTCCTGCTGAACCTCCATCTTCTTTGCCGTACAGGGGCCGATAAATACAATCTTGGCTGTATTGTCTGATTCCTTGATATACTTTGCGATTGTCGCCATCGGTGAAAGATTATGGGAAATATGCTCCACCATAGATGGAAACTGTTTTTTGATATAGTCAACAAAGGCCGGACAGCAGGAGCTGGTCAAAAATCCCTTTTCTGCAAGCTCCTTAGCTTCTGCATAGGCAACCATGTCTGCGCCGAGCGCCGCTTCGACCACGCTGAAAAAGCCCAGCTGCTTAATACCACTGACCACTTGCCCCAGCTTTGCATAACTAAACTGGCTGGATATTGACGGCGCCACAACAGCATACAGTTTAAATTTACTGTTGTTTTCGCTCTGTTTGATCAGATCAATCACATCAAGGATAAAAGATTTATCATCAATTGCGCCAAACGGGCACTGATAGACGCAGGCACCGCAGGATATACATTTATCATAATCAATAGAGGCGGCTTTTGTCTCTTCATTCATCCCAATCGCCTTTACCTTACAGGCGCGCACACACGGACGCTTGTAGTTGGCAATTGCACTGTACGGGCAAACCTTGGCGCACATACCGCATTCTACACATTTGGATTTATCAATATGCGCTTTTTGCTTTTCGTCAAATGTAATTGCGCCGCGTCTGCACACATCTTCACAACGGTGGGCAATACAGCCCCGACAATCATCCGTGACGTTATAGCCGCCCTCCGGACACTCGTCGCAGGCAATGTCTATGACTTCGATAATATTCGGATTTTTTTTATTTCCGCCCGTTGCTATGCCTATGCGTTCGGCAACAATCGCACGCTCTTTATAAATACAGCAGCGCATGGTCGGCTTGGGGCCTTTTACAATCACTTTTGCAATATCGTTAAAGCTTTCAAGCAGCGTGCCCTCAAACGCATGCCTTGCTACTTCCCGCAACACCTTATATTTAAGGTGCTGCACTTTCGTGTCAAACTTTCTCATTCCATATGCCTTCCTTTCCAAAAGAAGCGTTCTGCGGCGGTCGCCGCAGCTGCAATGTATTAAAAATAGCTGACTTTTATACGTTTCCCCATCTTTTTTAACGCTTCGCTCAATTCTTCGATCAGACGCATTTTGATGTTAAAGCTGATTGGAAGATTGGGATTTTGATGCGCCGGGTTTACTGCGCGGCCTACATAAAAATTAATGTCGGTCGCTTCCTCAAACAGCAGCCTGGATATTTGGGAAGCGCCGTCAAGCTTAAAGCTCCAGTCGGAATACAGCTCGTTGCTTTCCAGGTAGCTTTTTGCATAGGTCAGAACACGGCTCATCGTAATAACGCCCTCTGTGACCAGATCCACGCCTTCAATTTTGGCAGTCGGCGGGATTTCAGGGTCCAGATAATCCAGCACAGTATCTACAGGCTTGCCCAGATATCCCGCCGCAAGGCTGGAAGTCGTTCCGCCGCAGACAATATGCTTGCCCTCCTTTGCAAAAAACAACGCCATCATTTTGTTTACATCTTCCGGGTTGGAGGGCGGGCCGATCAGCAGATTCACCGGGCTGCGCCTGCGTATTTTAAGCGCGCCGACCGTAGTGTCGTCCCCGGGCTGGCCGGCGTACAGGCGGTCGCATTCGTCCAGCAGCAGCGTACAAAGCGTTTTTGCCGTATATTCGCTGTCATACAGCTTTTCCATAAATTCCACAATATTTTCCCGCTGCCAGCCAAAGTTCATTGTTTTTCCAACGCCTGCATAAATTGCGCCGTCGCTCATGGCAAGAAACACATCGTTTTCCTGCAGGGGGATTTTTGAGCTGTAAATGGTCTTTCCGCCAATTTCCATCGCGGTTTTGTCATATTCCACGTTTTTTCCGTCGCGCAGAAAAATCACATGCGGGTTATCATACTGGATAATCTCCGCTTCCTCGTTGTCGACCACACGGAGGATCGTAAAAGTGGAATACGCAACCTTTCGGACCTCGCAAACCGGCAAGGTGGAGGCAATGGTGGAAACACACTCTTCAATACTCAGGTTTTCGGCCATCATGGTAGAGATGATCTTTGAGGTCAAAATTGCCAAAATATTGGCCTTTACACCGCTGCCAAGGCCGTCGGCCAGCACCATAACAAAGCTGTTTTCTCCCTGACCAACAACCTCTACATGGTCGCCGCAAAGCTGTTCGCCGTGCTTGATCAGGCTGTGATACCCAATTTCCGTACAGAGATTATTCATTGCTCAAAGACTCCTTCAGCTTTGTTAATGCAATTTTGGTTTCTGCCGTGGTTTCGCCTAAAAGCGAAGCAATTTCCTGTACAACGCGCATTTGCTTTTCTATGACCTTATCTGTAATTTCGACCGTATTTTTGCTGATGGCTTCTTTTTCTTCTTTTTGTTTTTCTTCCTCGGTCACATCGCGCATAATGCTGATGATAATATGAAAGCTTTTGTCGTAAAGAATGGATTCCTCCACATATTTATCATATTCTGCAAGGTAAACGCGTTTGTCGTGTACATTTTTTCCGTCGTTTAAAATCTGCATATACGGCAGCGGATCTAAAATCCGCACGACCGGTTCGTTGATAACGTCCTGTACTCTGCCAATATGTAAAATCTGGCGCGCTGCGGAATTGATCTGCTGGATCTCCAGGCTTTCATTTAAAACCATAATCGCATTGGGCGTGTTTTTAATGATCGTATCGGAAAACGATTCTGCCTTTTCAATCAGATATGGCAGGCACATGGTAAGATTCGCCTTTCCAAAATAAACCGCAACGGCCTTTTCCCGGCAGGTATTGTACCCACAGCTGCCGCAGTTAAGTTCGTCTTCCGGCTTTGTTTTCCCCATTTTGCGCAAAATTTCTTCAATCGTTTTATTGCCGGGCATCTGGTGGTGCAGCCCGATAAACGACATTTCCTTTTTCAGTTGCGCGCGCTGGGGCATTGTAAAAGCAAAATCACGCGTTTTGGGCGCATAACGGTCAATGGACACAAAATCACGGACAGGCTCCACATGCGGTTTGTCCATTGCAGGCCCGCCTATACAACTGCCGGCGCAGGCCGACATTTCAATAAAGCAATCAGAAAGCTTACCGTTTACAATATCTTCCAGTGCATGCATACAATTTTCAACGCCGTCAACAACCATATAACTGTAACGCTCGCTGTCGCAGGCCATAGAGCGCAAAATGCCGCCTGATGTTGGGAACAGGCGCGCTTTGCCGCCCTGTTCGCGGTCCGGAACAGAGGCGTCAAACGCCACGTTTTCTTCCTGCATCCATTGCGTAAGTTCCTCAAAAGTCAGTACGCAATCTACCATTCCGCTATATTGGGCAGCTTCGTCTTTTTTAGAAATACACGGCCCGATAAAAACGGTATATGCACCTTTGTGTGCGTTTTTAATCTGTGCGCAATGCGCCTGCATTGGCGACAAAACCTTTGCAAGGTACGGCAGTGCCTGCGGGTAATACTTTTGAACCAGCGTGTTGACCGTATGGCAGCAGGAAGAAATAATCACGGGGCTTTCACAATCTGCAACCATATGCTCATATTCTGTTTTAACAATTGTTGCGCCCAACGCCGTTTCTTCCGCCCCGGCAAAGCCGAGCTTTTTCATTGCTTCGGCAAATGCAGTAATATGCACCCCCGCATAATTAGCTGCAAAAGACGGCGCTACGCTGACATATACTTCCCTGCCGGTTGCAAGCAGCTCCTTTGCTTTGGCCACGTCGTTGCGAATTTGCTTTGCATTTTGTGGACATGCAACAAAACACATGCCGCACAGGATACATTCATCTTCTACAATGTGCGCCTGATTATTTGTAAACTTAATGGACTTGACCGGGCAGTGCCGTATACATTTATAGCAATTTTTGCAATTGGACTTTTTTAACTGTATGCAGTTGCTCATTGCTTACACCTCTTTACAAATGAAGCGAATTCTGTACACTATTTTTTTAAAACATACTGGTTAAACACTTCATCAAAATTTTCCCTGGAAACACCGCAGATAATTTCATCATCTACTTTTACAGAAACGCCCTGCGTACATTTTCCCAGACAAAAAGCCGCGCTCAGCTCTACGCTGTCTTCCAGCCCGTTTTTCTTCAGGCGGTCCTTCATAAGCTGAATGATGTCATAAGAGCCACGCAAATGACAGGAACTTCCTACACATACATACACTTTCATATTTTCACCCCTTTTCATGCGGATTCGGCTTTATTCTTCTGTCTTCTATTTTATCAGTTCTTTCCCGGAAGTCAATGGAAATTGCAGTCGGCTTTTGCTGAAATTCCCGCACTGCAACCGTTGCAAAGTACGCACGGATTGGTGGGCAGCCACTTGTTAAAATATTAACAATCTTATGTAAAAATCATACCACACGCGGCGCGTGCTGTCAAGATCTGCCTGCCCATCTGTCGGACAAATAACGGCTTCGGGGTAATGCCTTTTTACAAAGCAACATCTGCAAATTTAAAAACCTTATGGTATACCGCTGAGGTCAAAATTGGGAACAAAACGTACATCGGCTGCCGTAAGCTCCTGCGTAAAGCCCGTAAGATCAAGCGCAAACAGGTACTTCAGCACCTTTTGATATTCCCGTCTTGTAATTTTGCGATTGATTTCCGGGTATTGCTGTGCCTTGCCGCAGGGTATGTACTGCGCCATCAGGCTTACCAGCACCTGCTGTTGAAAATTCTCTTGCAAAAGGCCAAGCACTTCCATACTGTCTTTCGTGTGCATGGGCAGTATTAAATGACGTACAATCGTGCCCTTTTGCAGCATGCCGTCCGGGCCAAAGCAGGGCGCGCCTGTTTGGCGCACCATTTCGTGTATTGCCCGCAGGGCTGTTTCCCGGTAACCCGGTGCGGAAGAATACCGCAGGGCAAGCTGATCGTCTGCATATTTAAAATCCGGCAGATAGACGTCTACTATCCCCTGCAGGCGCCGCAGGCTCTCGACCGTTTCATAGCCCGAACAGTTGTATACAATTGGGATATTCGGCCTGTAAAGCGCAAGGCTTTCCAACACAGCGTCTATATAATGGGAAGCGCCGACAAGGTTAATATTGTGCACGCTGTTTTCCTCCAGCCTCTGGTAACAGCGTGCAAGCGTTTGCGGCGTGACCTCCTTCCCATAGCTTTGCGCAGAGATGCGGTAATTTTGGCAATAAACGCAGCGCAGAACACAGCCGCTGAAAAAGACTGCGCCGCTGCCCCTTTTCCCGCTGATGCAGGGCTCTTCCCAGTAATGGGGTGCTATCCGCGCCACCTTTGGCAGTGTTCCCGCCTTACAAAAGCCGTCGCCGCTATGTTCCCCTCTGTACGCTGCGCAGCTGCGCGGGCAGGCACGGCAGCTTTCTATAACCATCATATTGTAAGCTTCCTTTCAAATATACTGCAAAATAATTTTATATGCTTCCAGAAGCTTTTCAAACGTATAAAATCGACAATTGGCCGGGCTGGTGGAAGGCAACGCCTTTGCCTGCACCTCGGTTTGCGGCAGGCAGTAACGGCTATAAATACGATACGCCTTCGAGCCCGTTGTAAAAATGGCACGGATGTCGGCTGACTGCAGGATTTTCCCAATATTGTTTACAACAGGTTTTTTAATACTGCCGTCATCTGCGCCCCGTATTTCACAGGACGCCAACACGTCCCACAGCGCAATATGGCGCGACAACAAAAATTCTGTCCGGGCGGCGGTTGTATCCGGAACTTCACAGGAAAACAGCGCTGCCAGGATCTTCCAAAACCGGTTTTGCGGATGCCCATAATAAAACCCAACTTCACGCGATTTAGGCGACGGCATTGTTCCAAGCAGCAAAATTTTGGAATGTTGATCAAAAACAGGCGGTATCGTGTGGATTACCGTTTGATTTTTCTGCACAAGCTTCCTCTTCTTTCAAAGGCAGTTTTTAATTTTTACTGACCTTACCGTTTTTCAATTTCCCTGACCGGCTTACAGGGGTTTCCGACCGCAAGCACCCCGGACGGAATGTCTTTTACAACAACGCTGCCGGCGCCAATTACTGTATGATCCCCTATTGTAACGCCCGGCAAAATGGTAACGCCTCCCCCAATCCAGACATTATTGCCGATTGTAACCGGCAACGCGCTTTCCAGCATTTGGTTGCGTGTTTGCGCGTCCAGCGGATGCGTAGCCGTATAAATCCCGACGTTTGGTGCAATAAATACATAATCACCAATTTTCACCGGGGCACAGTCCAATATTACACAATTATGATTTGCATAAAAATGTTCGCCCAGGCTGATGTTATAGCCGTAATCACAATGGAAGGACTGTTCCATCCAGACATATTCCCCCGTTTTGCCCAGAAGCTCTTTTAAAACGGAGGTTTTTTCTTCTTCCTGCGAAGGTTTAAGCCCATTGAAGATATAACACAGCTCCTTTGCGTGCTGCCTGTCCCGGACCAGCTCTTCATCCATAGGATTATAAAGCATACTGTTGATCATTTTTTCTTTTTCCGTCATTGTTTGTCCCTCACAATCAAAATAAATCCACTTACTTATAGCACTGAAAAATGCAGATGTAAAGCCAACCGCTTATTTTCTCTTTTCTATACAAGACGTTTTTAAAAATTTTGTATATTTCTTTTAAAAAGAAAAACGTGCAAAAAACACATTGCTTTTTTACAAAAACCTGTTGCTTATAAAAAAGCCGGACAGAAGGCCCGCTGCTTTTGTCCGGCTCTATTTTTGTCCCGCTGTGCAAAGCATACAAACGCTGCACAGACTCTGTTTTAAAAGTGGGCAGCTTTGTATTTTTCTGCAATCAGGTTACAAATTTAAATGAAACTGCTTATCTATTTTCAGTTTATCCATAATACGAATTAAAAAAACAAACAGCAGTACGGAAACGGCCAGCAAGGGAAGCATAACCAGCAAAATTTTCATGCTGAAGGGGTTTAAATTAAATAATTCGCGGAATACGGTCAACCCCAGTACCAGCCCAGACGTGCACACTGTAAACAGCGCAATTCTAATAGGATTAAACGGTACACTCAGCTTGAAAATAAGCATCAGTCCTGTAAATCCGGCCAGAATCACGCAAAGCGTTGAAATTTGCTCCGTTGTAAGCCCCACAAACGTCGATAGAATTAAAATAAATATAACATTTAAAATAATGGTAAGTGCTGCGGGGATTGCTCTGGATATTACATTTAAAAAGAAATTCCCCTGTATTCTTTCACGGTTGGGTTCAAGCGCCAGCACAAAAGAAGGAAGACCAATGGCAAATACGTTAATCAGCGTCATCTGAATCGGTTGGAACGGATAATTAAAGTCGACAAACAAAAACAGCAACGCCAGCACAGAAGAATAAATGGTCTTTACAAGAAAAAGCGCCGCGCTGCGCTGAATATTATTGATCGAACGCCGGCCTTCCGCCACAACTCTGGGCATGGATGAAAAATCGGAATTCAGCAGCACAAGCTGCGATACATTCCTGGCTGCGTCGCTACCGCCGGCCATCGCCACCGAGCAGTCCGCTTCTTTCAAAGCAAGCACGTCGTTTACACCGTCCCCCGTCATGGCGACGGTATGCCCCGCCTGTTTTAACGCGCAAATTAAATCTTTTTTCTGCACAGGCGTTACTCTGCCGAAAATAGAATACTGTTCGGCGGCTGCTTTTATTTCCTCCGGCGTCTTAAGCGAAGTTGCGTCAACATACCGTTCATAGCCTTTTAGCCCGGCTTCCTTTGCCACGCCGGAAACAGTTACAGGGTTGTCGCCGGATATAATTTTTAATTCCACGCCCTGCTGGTCAAAGAAAGCAAGCGTTTCTTTTGCATTTTCACGGATTTTATCTTTAATCTCCAGCAGCGCCATTGGACGCAAATGGGCCGGGAGCGCCTGATTTTCCCCAAATGAATCGTCCGATCGCGCCAGGAGTAAAACCCTGTACCCGTTTGACAACGCATGAATTTTTTCCCTCACTTCTTTTGGAAGCGTTGGAAAAAGAAATTCTGCCGCGCCGATCACATATGTACCCGCTTTTCGAAACTGTGCACCGGACCATTTTCTTTCTGAAGAAAACGGCACTGTATGCATCACCTCTACAGGCGTTTTCAGGCCGTATTTTTCCCGGATTGCCACGCTGGTTGGGTTGTCGTCCTCCAGCGCATTCATCAGGGCCGTAAGCGCCTGATCGACCTCCGCCTGGGAAACGCCGTCCAGCGGTGCGGCCTGGCAAAGCTCCATACTGCCTTCCGTAATTGTCCCTGTCTTATCCAGACACAGTACATCTACCCTTGCGAGCGTTTCTATGCAGTAAAGTTCCTGTACCAGCACTTTATATCTGGCAAGGCGGATAATCCCCACCGCAAGCACAGTACTAGTCAGTAAAATAAGTCCTTCCGGTATCATCCCAATCAAAGCGGCCACCGTATTGACCACAGAGGTTTGAAAGCCGGTCTCGCTGAGGCTTTGCTGATTTAAAAAAAGTAAAATTCCAACAGGAATAATTGCGATGGAAATAATCTTAATAATCTTATTCAGTGTGCGCATGATTTCAGAATTAACCTTTTTTATATACTTTGCGCCGCTGAAGATACTGGCCGCATAATTTTCATCGCCTACATGGTCAGCCCTTACCCTGCATTTTCCGCTGATCACATAGCTGCCTGATAAAAGCGTGTCGCCGGGTTTCTTATGAATTGGGTCCGATTCCCCTGTAAGAAGGGATTCGTTGACGTCGCATTCCCCCTGCAGGACAATGCAGTCGGTGGGAATCTGGTTGCCGTTTGCCAGTTCCAGAACATCGTCAAGCACAATATCATTTATACCAACCAGCGTAATTTGTCCGTCCCGAACGGCCTTGACTTTTGTGGAAGCGATGATAGACAATTTGTCTACCGTTTTTTTTGCGCGGATTTCCTGAAACGTTCCAATTGCAATGTTACACAGCACAATTCCCATAAAAAGCATATTTTTATAAGACCCGACGCAAAGCACCGCAATTGCAAGCAAAATGTTAATTAAGTTAAAAAGGGTGCATATATTATCCCGTATGATGCGCGGAATGGATTTTGTCGGCAGGACGCTTTCCTTATTATAAAGGCCCTGTTCCATGCGCACCTGCACCTGTTGGCGGGTAAGACCGGTTTCCGGCCCGGCATTTATGCGCTTTTTTTCATTTTTTTCCATTTTATATCTCCCAAATACCAAAAATAAAAACTACGAAAAAAATAGTAGCATATTTTTTCCTAAATTACAATCCAAATATGCCCGTTGATAAATAATACGGTAAGTTTTGTAAAAAAATAAAAAAGGTGGTAAAAAGCACTGCAATATCTGATTTATACCGTGCATCTTTCCATAAAAATTTTTTAAAGAGGCCTTTTCCAATCTAAAAAAACGCTTCTGTGGAAGAGTAATAGAAGCAACGGAAAAGGAGGTGTGCAAATGAAAAAAATGATAAAAAAATTAACCGTTGCGCTAACCATCGCCAGCATGCTGATTTTCAGCCTGAGCGGCGTTTATTCCCTGTATCTTCCCGATTCTTACAGAGTAACCGACCTGCATAATGTAATAAGCCCGCCGGTTGCCGGCGTTTCCATTGAAAATATTTCTAGTGTTACAGCTGTTCCGGCCGCTTCCTCCAGCGACAGCCATCAGGGCACATACAACGGAAGGCTGATGTTGGGCGGCGTTATCCCAATTAAAGACGTTACTCTGGATTTAAGTGAGGATATACAGGTAATTCCCTGCGGTACTCCGTTTGGTGTAAAAATGTTTACGCAGGGCGTCATGGTGGTAAAGACAGACACTGTTACCGTGAACGGCCGCACCTGTTGCCCTGCAGCCGAGGGCGGCATTGAGGTTGGCGATGTTATTTTAAAAGTGAACGACGACAGTATCCGGAGCAATGAGGAGCTGATTCAGATTGTTTCGCATGCAAACGGAGAAAAAATCAGTCTGGATGTTATGCGGGATGATAAAAATTTAAAATTGAGTATTACGCCGGTTCAGACAAGCCCGCAGGGCGACTATAAAATCGGCCTTTGGGTTCGGGACAGCTCCGCAGGTATTGGAACTGTCACCTTTTATCAGGCAGAAAGCAAAACCTTCGGCGGCCTTGGACACGGTATATGCGACGTTGATACCGGCGCGCTTATGTCGCTTTCCCAAGGCGACATTGTACAAGCAAAGCTTGACAGCATCACCAAAGGAATAAAAGGCACGCCCGGCGCCTTAAACGGACATTTTGACAACGACGTTGCCATTGGTACGCTTTTGTCAAACTGTGAAACGGGTGTATACGGCTATATGGAAGAATCACCCGCAGACAACACCCCGGTTGAAGTGGCTTCCAAGCACGAGGTAAGGACAGGAAGTGCTAAAATTTTGACAACCATTTCCGGTGATCAGGCTCAATATTACGATATAGAAATTGAAAGCATCAATTATAATCAGGATACGGCATCTAAAAACATGACAATAAAAATTACCGATGAGACCCTTCTTGAAAAAACAGGTGGTATTGTACAAGGCATGAGCGGAAGCCCGATTTTGCAAAACGGGAAGCTGGTTGGCGCCGTTACGCATGTGTTTGTAAACGAACCTGAAAAAGGATATGCGATTTTCTCGGAAAATATGTTAGCGGATCTTGTAGAAAGCACCGCAAAAAACAGGGATATTGCCGCCTGAATGTGTGTTAAAAATATTTTCCCCCTTTTTTTAAAAAAACTTTCTGTAAATACTTGCTTAATTTACCAAATTGTGGTAATATAATCCCATCAAAAAAAATAACAGGGGGAATCTTTATGGAAAAAAAGATTAAATCACTGATTACAGAAGATAGCGCAGTTTTCGGCCGCGAAGAATGTGAAATTTTGTCACAATATGGCATTGAAGTAAACTTATGTCAGAAAGACGGAATTGAAGTTCTGGAAAAAATTGACAGCTTACGGCCAGATGTTGTGCTTCTGGATCTTTTAATGACACGTATTGACGCTATTGGCGTACTGCGTTCCATGACCGGCAGTCAAAATGAAAAAAAACATCCGTTTTTTATAATTCTTTCTTCTTTTGACAGCCCTGTACTGGAACGAGAGGTTTTAACCAATGGTGCAGCCGCTTTTATCCGCAAACCATACAATATGCAGGAAATTGCGCAAAAGATTGTAAAGCTTACGACCAGCGAATCCAACAGCACCCCTGAAAAAGCGCATAGCGGATTTGAAAATTTGGGTAGCGTTTTGGGGACAAATATAGAGGTAAAGGTTACAGAGATTTTGCATCAAATTGGCGTTCCGGCACACATTAAAGGCTATCATTATTTAAGAGATTCTATTATTATGTCTGTAGAAAAACCCGAAATTATAAATGCCGTTACCAAACAGCTCTATCCCTCTGTTGCAAAAAAATATGAGACCACCTCTTCCCGTGTGGAACGCGCCATACGCCACGCTATTGAAGTTGCATGGGATCGTGGCGACGTAGACGTACTCAACTCTTATTTTGGATATACCATCCATAACGGAAGAGGTAAGCCCACCAACAGCGAATTTATCGCTATGATCTCAGACAAACTGAGACTTCAGCTGAAAAACGCAAGCTAAAAAGCTCCTCCGTCCATTTAAAGGACGGAGGACTAATTTTTATAAAAAATTTACCAAAATTTATAATACAGAAAAGACCTGTATGCTTTGCAGAAATATAGGCAACATCCAGAAAGCTCCCCGTGCCAAAAAATCAGTGCGCCCGCAAGCGAAAAACGCACTGCTTCGACAAACGCATGTGCTATAATGCAATTATAAGCAAGAAATGGAGGAACAAAAATGGCGGTAAAAACATATGTTATCAATGGAATGACCTGCGGCCATTGCAGTACAAAAGTGGAACAGGCCATCAATGCAATCAACGGCGTTACTGCGCATGTCGATCTTGACGCAAAAACAGCAACCGTCACATCCAAGGCGTATATTGACGACGCACAAATTATGAATGCCGTCACAGGCGCAGGTTATACGGTTGTAGAAAACTGCATATAAATTAAAAAATTTTTAAGAAAGCAAATAGAAAAGCACGGCTTAATTGGAAGTCAAACGGGCTTGCCGCCTATGATGATAGGGGCAAGCCCGTTTTTTCTTTCCCTGATATTATATGGCATTGGCTGCAACGGCATTTTTACCCTTCAATAGAAGCCTCATCTTTGAAAAGCGCCGTTGACAAATAGCGTTCACCCGTGTCCGGCAGAATAACAGCAATGTGCTTCCCTGCATTTTCCGGCCGCTTTGCAAGCTGCTGCGCCGCATAAACCGCGGCCCCGGAAGAAATCCCAACGAGAAGCCCTTCCGCCTTTGCAATACGCCGGCCCGTTTCCAGTGCGTCCTCATCTTTTACAGGAAATATCTCGTCATAAACGTTGGTATCCAGTGTGTTCGGTACAAATCCGGCGCCGATCCCCTGTATTTTGTGGGAACCCGCAACCCCGCCTGACAAAACCGGAGAACCTGCCGGCTCTACCGCAACGACCTGTACAGACGGCTTTTTTTCTTTTAAAAAGCCTCCAGCCCCGCTGAGTGTACCGCCTGTGCCAACGCCGGCTACAAAGATATCCACGCAGCCGTCTGTAGCGTCCCATATTTCCGGTCCCGTTGTCCTTCTGTGAACTGCAGGATTGGCCTGGTTTTCAAACTGGCCGAGGATCACTGAACCTTTTATTTCCCTGTTGAGCGCTTTTGCTTTTTCTATTGCACCGCTCATGCCTTTTTTGCCTTCTGTTAATATAAGTTGCGCGCCATAGGCCTTTAAAAGGCTGCGACGCTCTGCACTCATGGTTTCAGGCATTGTAAGCAACACCTTATACCCCTTTGCCGCCGCAACGCAGGCGAGGCCGATTCCAGTGTTGCCGCTGGTCGGCTCAATAATGACCGCGCCTTTTGAAAGCAGGCCCTTTTCTTCGGCGTCTTCTATCATTGCCCTTGCGATTCTGTCCTTTATGCTGCCGGCAGGGTTAAAGTATTCCAGCTTTGCCAAAATATGCGCTTGAATGTTCTCCCTCTTTTGAAAATTTGTAAGCTCCAAAATCGGTGTGTTACCGATCAACTGTGCAAGGCTTGTGTATATCTTCGCCATTTTGTTGCCTCCTATTACAATATATTTACGGGATAGGGCACGGCAGCCAGCCGTGTCTTTTTCCGTATCGTTGCCTAAGCTGTTAGAATGAGAGTGTCTTATGCAATCGCTCTAAATGCCTGTTCCAGATCAAAAAGAATATCGTCTATATGCTCTATGCCAATTGACACACGCACAGTGTTATCCCTGATGTTTTGCTCCTCCCGCGTTTTTTCATCCAGCTGCGCGTGTGTGGTCGTCGCCGGATGAATCACAAGAGATTTTGCGTCTGCCACATTTGCCAGCAGAGAAAAAAGCCGAAGGTTATCTATAAATTTTCTGGCTTTTTCCCCGCCGCCTTTAATTTCAAACGTAAATATTGCGCCGCCACCAGTCGGAATATATTTTCGGCACAGCGGCTTTTGTTCCGGGTCGAGTAAAGGGTGGTTGATCCTTTCCACCTGCGGATGGCCTGCCAGATATTCCAGCACCTTTTTTGTGTTTTCCACATGGCGCTGCACACGCAGTGAAAGCGTTTCAAGCCCCTGTAACAACAAAAACGCATGAAATGGGGAAATCGCCGCGCCCATATCGCGCAGGAGAAGCGCGCGAACCAGGGTAATAAATGCAGCTCTTCCGGCGGCCTCTGTAAAGCACAGGCCATGATAGCTGGGATTTGGCCCGGAAATATATGGAAAACGTTTGCTTGCCCGCCAGTCAAAGTTGCCGCTGTCTACAATAATACCGCCCAGCGCCGTACCGTGACCACCGATAAACTTGGTTGCAGAATGCACAACCAGATCTGCCCCGTATTCCACCGGCCGCACCAAATAAGGTGTTGCAAACGTATTGTCTACAACAAGCGGTACTCCGTGCCGGTGCGCCGCCTGCGCGACCTTTTCTATATCTGTAAGCATGGAGTTGGGATTTCCCATGGTTTCTATAAAAACTGCTTTGGTATTTTCGCAAATTGCACGTTCAAACACATCGGCATTGGTTGGCCGGACAAAGGTTGTAGTTATTCCATATTGTGCAAGCGTATGCGCAAGCAGGTTATACGTTCCGCCATAAAGATTGTTTGCCGCTACAATATGGTCGCCGGCGTGCGCCAGGGCTTGCAGTGTGTACGATACCGCCGCAGCACCGCTTGCCACCGCCAGTGCGGCTACCCCGCCTTCCAGCGCAGCCATTCTGTTCTCTAAAACGGTCTGTGTGGGATTGGTCAGCCTGCCGTAAATATTGCCGGAAGCTGAAAGGCTGAACCTGGCCTGCGCATCTTCTGTACTTTCAAACACGTAGGCCGCCGTTTGATAAATAGGCACTGCACGAGCGCCTGTTGCAGGGTCGGGTGCTTCCTGCCCGGCATGCAACTGCTTTGTTTCAAAATGAAGCCGTCTTTGTGTTAAATCGTCCATCGCTTGATACCACCTTATAATAATCTTGCTTTTATTCTTCTATATGTTTTTTGGTTTATGCAAAAGCAGCGGCAGAGCGCAAACTTTTTCAGAAGAAGCAGACAGCGCGCTGACAAACTACATACAATTTTTTAACTAAATTGTTAGGGTATTTGAAAAATTTTTTCTATTTTAGTAAATCCTCATTTTTTTGTCAAGATTATTTTGGGAACGGGAATTTTATGTATACAATCTCTTTGCATTATGATAAAATGGAATTAGTTCGTACTATATTTTAAGGGAGTGATTTGTTGAAGGTTCTGATATTGTCCTGCAACACAGGCGAAGGCCATAACAGCGCCGGCAGGGCAATTTTTGAAAAACTTTTACAAAACGGCATAGAAGCAGAATTTGCAGACACACTTTCAATCGGCAGCCAAAACGCGTCCTTACATGTAAACCGCCTGTATACAAATATTACGACAAAGACTCCTTCCACGTTTAAGCTGCTGTACAAAGCCGGAAGCGCCGTCAGCCGTCTGAAGATAAAATCGCCCGTCTATGCGGTCAATAAACTCAATGCCAAAAGCATTTACACATACATTTTGCGGAACAATTTCCACGCGGTGATAACCTCCCACCTTTTTCCAGCTGAAACGCTGACCAGTATACGAAAGCAACGGGGAAAAACTTTTAAATTTCTTTCTGTTGCTACTGACTACACCTGTATACCGTTTTGGGAGGAAACGCAGCCAGATTATTACATTATTCCACACAGCGAGCTTATAGAGGAATTTACTGAAAAAGGCATCCCTCCCAAAAAGCTGCTGCCCTATGGAATTCCCGTAAGCGACGCTTATAAAACGCATACGGAAAAACACTGTGCGCGCAGGGAATTGTCCCTTGATGAGGGAAAAACAACGCTTTTACTGATGTCTGGCAGCATGGGTTTTGGAAAGCCGGAAGCGCTGGTACAGGCTTTATGTCAAAAATTTGGGGAAAATACAAACCTGGTAGCCTTATGTGGCAATAATAAAAAGCTGGAAAACAGACTGCGTACACAATTTGGCTCTTATAAAAATGTAATAGTAAGAGGATATACAAACCAGGTAAGCCTGTATATGGATGCATGCGATCTGCTATTTACAAAACCGGGCGGGCTTACTTCTACTGAAGCGGCCGTTAAAAACATCCCCATTATCCATACCGCCCCGATTCCGGGGTGTGAAACGAAAAACGCGCAGTTTTTTGCACAGCGCTATCTTTCCGTTTACTCGCCGGGTGATCCGCAAAAAGCGGCTTGTGATGCTTTTATACTGTTACATGATCCACAGAAAAAAGAAAAAATGCTGGAAATGCAAAACCGGTATATTTGTAAAGATGCGGCGGATTTGATCTATAAACTTTTACTGAAAATTTGCGGATAGAATAAAAAAGACAGGGGTTTTACACGCGTACTGTGAGGGGATTTATAAGATATGGAAAGACTACCGTTTTATCTGTTTTTTATCTGTGCCGGTTTTTTTTCCGGCAGCATCGTCTATTCTTATTTTTTACCGAAGCTGTTGCTACATAAAAATATTTTGCTGTTAAGCGACGACAGGAATCCCGGATGCGCCAATGTATTTAAATATATTGGCGTTCCCATGGGAATAGTATGCCTGCTGTGCGATTTTTTCAAAGGGTATTTGCCTATCATGTGGGCCTTGCATTTTCTGGAGGACAGAAGCCTTCTGTTTTCTTTTGTTCTGGCTGCTCCTACAGCCGGCCACATGTTGAGCCCGTTTTTACATTTTCACGGAGGGAAAGCGATCAACGTTTCATTTGGCTGTCTGGCTGCGCTTTTACCGGCATATGCAACGGTCTGGTGGCTGGTGATTCCATTTATTGCGCTTTCTACGCTTTTCAGGCTAAATCCACATAGCCTGCGCGTTGTGGCCAGCTTTGCAATCTTGTTCCTTTTAAGTGTTTTTGCTGACAAAAATACCGCCGTATCCTGCGGTGTATTTCTGATCAGCGCACTGGTCACGATCAAGCATACAGGCGTTTATCTTCACCATGAACGCAGTCTTGCAAAGCTGCAATTTTTAAACCACACGCTTTGGAGCAGCCCGGAGCTTTAGTACATAAAACCGGACAACGAAAATTTATTTAAAGAAAAAAGAAAATGTGAAAACAGAATTTTAAAAAGAAAAGCAGGCGCACGGGCATTTTGTAGTGTCCTGACGCGCCTGCTTTTTATTTGAAATCGGGTAAAACTGCCTGTACCTTTGCAAGCAGACCGGTTCTGGGTTTACCCGGATCGGGAAGCTGTGGAAAATCGTATGCGGGATAGTCGTTCCCTTCTACAATGGCCGGGCCCTTTTCGGTGATACATACATCCCAGCCTACATACCGTATTTGCGGCACGACCAGAGCAGCTTTTTTGACAAGCGCTTTAATCTGTTCCATATAAGGTAAAGCATACCCGACAAACGAAACACCTGTGTATGGATGTTTGTCATAATTGATCAAAGCAGACGTATGCCCCGGCCCGTTAATTTTTCCCGTCTCCAGGTCAAAGCTGCATGCAATTCCGCCGTTTTCCAGATTATCCACAAAATTCCCGTTGTTCCCCATTTTAAAAACGGCGTATAAAATATGGGGAACGCCTTTTTCCACCAGTGTTACAATCCGCAGACAATTTAAAGAACAGGGATAAATGGCAGCGGCCGCCTTATGTTGTACGATAACTTCTTCAATCAGGCCGAAATTTTTTTGCGGATCCTTTACATATGCGTAAAGCGCTTTTATATCTGCAAAATTTGCCGTTTGAATTTTCTCGATTCCTTTTCCGCTTTCGCCAACATAAGGCTTTGCAAAAAAAGCTTCCCTGCCCTGCACAAAAGCCGCAAACGCAGGAAAATTGATTTCCTTCAGGTCGAGCACTTCCCTGCCCAGAAACGCCTTGAAGCGTTTGTCAAAAACGTTCTTCTGATCAAAAATATAGCTGTACGACTGATCATTGGCATGCATGATCAGCCTTTTATTTTTCACCCGCGTCATATAGGTGCGGCGCTCACGGGCGTTCATATTATAAAATTCAAAAATCTGATAATCGTAATATCCGGCGCCATAGCGCAACGAACAGTTTACCATGTCGAAAAACAGTCCTGCTTTGCTTTTTCCCGTTTTTCTATGGATGGCGTCTATCACCTTTTTCATTTTCTCAAGGCTTGCACCGCCTGCCATTCTGGCAATATACTTCAGGCTCATGGTTTTATCCCCCTGTCCGTTTATTAGGCCTATAAAAACGGTACGCCGCTTTTTCGGCGTACCTGTTTATTCTGCTTATTCTGCCGGTTCTTACACTTTTACAGTTTTGCAAGATTTTCCGCGATCGCTTCTTTTAAAATTTGCAACCCATGCACCAGCTGCTCTTCTTCTATTACAAGCGGCGGCATAAGCTTTACAACAGAGTTCTTTCTGCCTGCGCCTTCAATGATCAAATGCTTTGCAAAGCACGAGGCAATCACCTGGTCGCTAAAGCCGTTTACCGGAATTTTTTCAAACTCAATCCCCCAGATCAGGCCCAGCCCGCGAAGCTCCAGCCTTTCGTCAAGCGGCAAAATTTCCTGCTCGATAAAACGCCTGACGATCTCGCCTTTTTCCCGGGTCTGTTTTTCAACATGATGCGCAAGCATATATTCAAGCCCCGCCTTGGCAGCGACAAACGCAAGCTGGTTTCCCCTGAACGTACCGTTATGCTCGCCGGGCGCCCAAATGTCCAACTGCGGCTTAAACAATGTAAGCGCAAGCGGCAGGCCGTAGCCGCCAATGGACTTGGAAAGCGTGACTATATCTGGCACAATACCCGCACGCTCAAAGGAAAAGAAGCTTCCGCTGCGGCAGCAGCCTACCTGAATGTCGTCCACAATCAGTAAAATATCATACTGGTCGCAAAATACGCGGACACGCTGTAAAAAGCTGTTGTCAAATACGCGGATCCCGCCCTCCGCCTGAATGGTTTCAATTACAAGCGCCGCCGGCTTTTCTACGCCTGAATGGTCGTCTGTCAGCAGCTTTTCCATATACGCCACCGTATCCAGCTGCGGAAACATATAGGGTGCCGGAATATGTGTAACATCCGTCAGCTGTACGCCTGCACCTCTGCGGGAGGCCTTGTCTGTTGTTAAGGAAAGCGCACCGAGAGACATTCCATGAAACGCGCCCATCAACGCAAAAATATTACTGCGTTTTTTCACCTTCCGCGCAAGCTTGATTGCAGCTTCCACCGCATTGGCTCCGGTAGGACCCGGGAACTGAATTTTATAATCAAACCCACGGGGTCTTAAAACTTTTTCTTCAAAATATTCAATAAATTCCCTTTTTGGTACCGTATACATGTCAAGCGCATGCAGCACACCGTCCGACTGCAGATAACGGATCAGTTTTTCTTTAATATAGTCGTTGTTATGCCCGTAATTTACAGCGCCGGCCCCACAGAAAAAATCCGTATAGCTTTCCCCCAGTTCGTCATAGAACGTTGCGCCTTTCGCCGTTGTAAAAACGGTGGGAAAACGCCTGCAATAAGAACGAACCTGCGATTCATATAGTTCAAATGCCTCTGTTTTCAAAACCATTCTCTCCTTATTTTTGCATACCAGCAGAAAAAGAGATTTTGCACTGCTTTTGTTTTTTGCTGCAGCCTGCTATCTTATGCAACTGCGCCTTTTTAAACATTCCTAATTCTACAATCTTTATATCATTTCGTCAAGGGCTCCGAATGAAAAAAACAAATGCCATAAAAAAGCGGGGGGAAGCACTGTAATTTTATCCGTATTTTAAAATATTTCCATAAATGCTTTCAAACATGCATAAATCCGTTGGGTTGTTTGCGGTTTTTCTTTGCCTGTGCTATACTTTTATCATAAAAAACATATATTTTAACGGTTCTTGAAAGGAGGCGTTTTTATGCCGGCTGCCTTAAAACGATCTTTATGCGCACTTTGCTGCTGCGCTCTGCTTTGCCTGTGTACTGCATGCAGTGGTCTGGAGGGAACTGTAAAAGAAGAACCAAACACAGCAAGCCCTGCTGCCGGCAATATTCCAGCGGCTGATAAACCCGCGGCCTCCGGCATTGAAATCGACCCCAGTGCACAAAGCGGGGATTACGACTATAACACTATAAACGGTGATGACGCTCCGCAGCAGGGATATTATACCCCCATCTCTCTGACACACGGGTTCGATGCCCTGCAAACGCAGCCACAGCAGTACTTTTACAAACGGCTTACAAGCGATGTTTATACCGTGGCGCAGCAGCCCAATGAAGGCGGAAACTATCTGATTGAAAAAATTCACCTGCCTGGTATGTATTTGAAGGAAGAGGAAATCCGTCTGGTTATCGAGGCTTTTTCAAGCGACCATCCGGAAGTTTTCTGGCTTGATAATTTATTTGGCTATACATTTGACGGGACAGATATGGTAATTCAGATGTATTCGATCATCAGTCCGGAAACGATTGATATTTATACGGATGAAATAAACGCCGTCGCCGACAGTATGATCGCCTCGGTCCCCAAGGGGCTTGACGAATACGAGCGGGAACGGTTTATCCATGACAACCTGCTTGCGCGATGCACTTACGCGACGGATACCAAAAATATACAGCAAAACTGGAAACCCTTTACGGTCTACGGCGCTTTAGCGGAGGGCAGCGCCGTATGCGAAGGTTATACAAAGGCTATACAGTACCTGCTGCGCTTTGTGGGGATTGAAAGCATTCCGGTCAATGGCACGGCAAAGGAACAATGGCATCAGTGGAACCTTGTAAAAATTGACGGCTGCTGGTACCATTTGGACGCTACGTGGAATGACAGTACCGATTATATTTTTTACGATTATTTTAACATAACGGATACAATCATCCAGTACGATCACCGGATTGCCTCTGATTTTTTTGCCCTTGATCCGGACGATATATGCGGCAGTGTAGGAAAAGAAGCCCAGCTGTTTAATATTACCCTTCCCTCCTGCACGGAAACCGCCGCAAATTTTTATATTCATGAGGCTGTGATTCTGTATGGCTTTGATGAAAAAGCAAGCGCGGCCGTTGAAAATAAAATGCTGCAAACCGCTTTGGAGAAAAAGCAGGAGCTGTATATACAGATAAGCAATTCCATTGCGTATAATGAGGCCGTGGAAGGCCTGTTTTATCAAGCCCCTTATCAGTTTTTTACATATATTGACCATACCAATAGCCTGTTGGGCGGCGAATATGCCATTAGCAAAGAAAATGTGCGAATTATCAAAAAAGAGCGGCTTCGGATTGTAGAGATCCGCCTGGAATATATATAACGCCTGTGTCTGGCCGCCTTCTAAAAACTATACCGGCCGTCCTCAGTTCAAAACACCATAAGATAAAAACATTTTTCTGCCAGCCATCACCCTGTACAGCTTCTTTATTTTCCCAAGGCGCATGCGTTTTCTGTTTATGGCCTACCTTTAATGGCAGGATACTTTTTAGATACAATCGGTACAGACAAGATGGAAAAGATTCTTGTATCATTCTTGTGGAAAGGAAAGCGGTTGTGCTATAATAGGGATAATACTTTAACAGAGAGGTCTTCTTATGAAATACGACGCACAGCTTTTTACACTTACAAAAAAAGAAGAAATTGCAGACGGAATTTTTGACTTTACCGTTGAAAACGGTGCGATTGCACAAATTACCAGACCTGGTCAGTTCGCGCATATTCTGGTCCCCGGCAAAACGCTGCGCAGGCCAATTTCTGTTTGCGACGTGCAAAATGACGCACTTCGCCTGGTCTTTGAAGTTAAAGGCGATGGGACAAGGCTTTTGTCGCAAACACAAATTGGGCAAACACTTGATATTCTGGCCCCGCTTGGCCATGGTTTTTCCATAGAAAAAACACAAAGAACCGCCTTTATCGGCGGTGGGATCGGCGTGCCTCCCATGCTGCTAAGCGCCAGACAGTCTGCGCACGCCGTTGCTATTTTGGGCTTTCGCAGTAAAAGCCAGGTTATTCTAAAAGAAGATTTTGAGGCTGCCGGCTGCGAAACCATTGTTACAACAGACGACGGAAGCTTTGGTATACATGGGCTTGTTACAGACGTATTGCGCCGCAGGATTGACGATATCGACGCCGTTTGCGCCTGCGGGCCAATCCCCATGCTTAAAGCGGTTGCAGCGCTTGCAAAAGAATATAACAAACCCTGCCAGGTTTCTCTGGAAGAGCGCATGGGCTGCGGTGTGGGCGCCTGCCTGGTATGCGCCTGTAAAACCAGAACAAATAACAAAGAGGATTTTGCGCACGTATGTAAGGACGGCCCTGTATTTCATGCAGAGGAGGTTGTGTGGTAATGGCTGATTTACATGTAAACATAGCGGGCGTAAACTTTGGCAACCCGCTGATTGCAGCGTCCGGCACCTTTGGCTTTGGGCGCGAATACAGTGAATTTTACCCGCTGTCTGTTTTAGGCGGGATTTCCTGCAAAGGTATTACATTACAACCGCGTTTGGGCAACCCCCCGCCCCGCATTGCCGAAACACCCGCTGGTATTTTAAACTCCGTGGGGCTGCAAAATCCCGGCGTCGACCACTTTATTGACAAAGATCTTCCCTGGCTAAAAAAACAAAATACCGTTGTAATTGCCAATATTGCAGGCAATACGGAAGAGGACTACTGCAATATGGCGCGAAAGCTCTCCGCCACGGATATAGATATGATTGAGCTGAATATTTCCTGCCCCAACGTAAAAAGCGGCGGCGTTGCGTTTGGCACATCCTGCACTTCTGTTGCGCACATTACAAAGCGGGTACGCGCATGCTGCACAAAACCGCTCATTGTCAAGCTATCCCCCAATGTGGCTGATATTGCAGAAATTGCAAAAGCGGCCGAAAGCGAAGGTGCCGACGCTTTATCGCTGATCAATACGCTGACCGGTATGCGTATTGATATAGACAGCCGGCGGCCTGTTTTGCGCAACAATACCGGCGGGCTATCCGGCGCGGCGGTGTTCCCTGTTGCTGTCAGAATGGTATGGCAAACGGCAAATGCCGTTTCTATCCCCGTTATTGGCATGGGCGGCATATCCTCCTGGCAGGACGCAGTGGAAATGCTGCTTGCAGGCGCCAGCGCGTTGCAGATTGGCACAGTGCTTTTTCACGACCCCTATGCGCCTGTTAAAATTAAAGAAGGGCTTTGTACATATCTGGATAAAAACGGCATATGCAACATAGCTGAGCTGAGCGGAGCTGTACGCCCCTGGTAAAACACCGTATTTTTTTGCGCAATTGGGTTATGCTAACCTTATAACGCTTAATTATAAACAAGGAAGGTTGGCTATGGAGCTTCTTAACGTTGCGCTTTCTTCCATTGCTTCTATTATTGCGCTTTTTATTCTTACAAAAATTATTGGCAACCGCCAGCTGTCAGAACTGAATATGTTTGATTATATTAACGGTATTACCATTGGTTCTATCGCGGCGGAAATGGCAACTTCTTTAGAGGGCGATTTCCTGCTTCCTCTTCTTGCCATGGTCATTTATGCATGCGCCGCTGTGTTGATTTCTTATGTGGCGAGCAAATCTGAAAAAATGCGCCGTTTTTTCACAGGCCGCTCTCTGATCTTGTTAAATAACAACAAAATGTACAAAGAAAATTTTAAAAAAGCAAAGATTGATCTTGCTGAATTTTTAACGCAATGCAGAATCAACGGCTTTTTTGACTTAAACGAAGTGCAAACAGCCGTTTTTGAAACAAACGGACGCATTTCTTTTATGCCTAAAGCGCAGGAACGCCCGGTAACGCCAAAAGATCTTTCGATCCCCATGCAGGCCGAAAAACCAGCAGTTACAGTGATAACGGACGGCCTGGTGCTCAGCGGCAATTTGCATTATACGGGCAACGACATGCAATGGCTGCAAAAGCAGCTTGCAAGCTTTGGTATCAGCAGGACGGAAGATGTTTTTCTTGCTATGGTGGACGGCAACAACAAGCTTAACGCTTACATTAAGCTGCGGGAAAAGCCTGACCGTGACGTTTTTCAATAAATTTGTCTGACAGAGGTGTTTTCTTTTATGGTGATTATGGCTGTAGATCTGGGAGCCGCGCGTACTGGACTTGCTCTGTGCGATAAAGCGGAAATGCTTGCATCCCCGCTTGGGATAATAGAGGAAAAGGATCCGGCGCAGCTGCTTGTAAAGGTTGCACAACAGGCAAAAGCGCACAAAGCAGAGCAAATTGTGGTGGGCCTTCCCAAGAATATGGATGGGTCGGAAGGTGCAAGCGCGCAGACCGCGCGCGAATTTGCCGGTTTTCTGCATGCGCTTACAGGTATCGCCGTAGATATGCGCGATGAACGCGGCACAACCGTTAGCGCCCATAATTATTTAAACCGGACAAATACCCGAGGAAAAAAGCGAAAAGCGGTGGTTGACAGCGTTGCGGCGACCATAATTTTACAAGATTATCTGGACGCCAGAAGACTACAAAATACATAAAGTAAAAAAGGACCGTGGCAGAGGAATATAAAGAAATATTGCTGAAATACCGACCCATGCCAAATGTGAACGGGAAATAAGAAAACTCTATGCGAATGGAAGAACCATTTGCATAGAGTTTTTTGCTTTTTCAAATTTTTAAGCGTCTACAGGATGTGCAGCCGCTGCCGAACCTGAAAATCTTGGAAACTTGGGTGGCTATCTTCAACAAGTTTTGTCGGGGTTATTCCTCACAAAAAATTGCATATATGTGCATATTTGCATTGCTTGCCAATTTGTAAACCCACTAATTCTTGCTATTTTGAATATATGCTTGAGTGCCCCAATTACCAAGGGCTTGCAGTGCCGGATCTATTGCTTTTCCAAGAGAGGTGAGCGAATATTCCACTTTAGGAGGAATTTCATTATACTGCTGGCGGTTTACGATTTGGTTCTTTTCTAATTCTCCTAAAGATTTAGAAAGCATAACACTGGAAATCCCACTTAATCGCCGTTGCAACTCGTTGAAACGAATTGTTTCCTGCTGATTTAATTCCCAAAGAATCCGCAGCTTCCACTTTCCATTTAATAAATCCAAAGCATATTTTATAGGACAATCTACCATGTCAATACTCCTATACTTAATTTTTTCTTAGTAAGTAAATATAAATTGCGTACTTGTTATATTTTTACCATTGGTTATAATTATAATTGCAACAAGCAAAAAAGTAAAGGAGAATGATTTTATGCAGGTATTAAATGCCATTGAGTTAAGAAAAAGTGTCCGTACATACGCCCCCAAGACCGTGGAAACGGAAAAAATGGAGGTAATTATCAAGGCTGGCAACCTTGCTCCTGTTTTTGGCCGGTTTCACATGACAGTCATTGAAAATCAGCAGCTGCTTCAAGAAATTAACGACATCACATTAGACATGATGAAACATTCCGGCAATGAATTTCTTGAAAAACGAGCCGCAACAGAGGGTTATAATCCTCTTTATGGTGCGCCTGCTTTGATTATTCTGTCTGCTCCGAATGGAAATGACAGCAACGGATTTAATATGGCAAATGTTTCATGTGCTGCTGAAAACATGATTATTCAAGCCACAGAGTTAGGCTTAGGCAGTTGCTTTGTAATGGGGCCGATGATTGCTTTTGCAAATCCAGAACTGGCAAAGAAAGTTGAAATCCCGGAAGGGTATGCTCCTCTTGTCGGTGTGTTGGTGGGTTATCCGTCGGAGAACTTGACAAAGAATGCGAGGATCGTTTCAAATAATGTATCTTATCGCAAATAATCTTTATCGGTGTGTTGCACTATGAGGGCATCGGATGATTAGCATGAGAATATTTTAATGTTATTGATACTCTATCCAGTTTTGTCAAATAGGCAAGGGGCAGCAGCAAGAAAATGCTGCTGCCCCTTATCATTCAGCAAAAAAGTGGCAATAATAGAGCCCTAAGCCTATATCTTACGGGATGTATTTCAACCCCCATTTGGTTATTTCATAAAAAATAGGCAGCAATGCCTTTCCTTTATCCGTCAACGAATATTGCAAACGGCCGTGACAAAAACAAACTGGAGGAAAACCCGATTGCGCTCCAGAGCATGGAGGGAACGGATATTTCCTTCCCGCAGGACAGCCGCATTGCTTTTGCCGTTACGCTGGAAAAAACGGTGGAGGTTGGAGACCACAACCTGCATATTTGCAAGATTGATAAAATGCTTGCGGATGACAGCAAGGAAGCTCTGTTTGCATGGGATGGCTACGCAAAGGTTGCACCTGCACAGGAGAAGTAAATTGCAAAGCGGTATTCATCTATGCAAGCAGCGCTTCCCTACTATATGAAAACGGCAAACTGTCTCCATCATTTCTTCGTTTGCAGTAAAACGGTTTTTGGAATATCTTTAACCTCGCTAAAATTTTAAATGAGCAAATATTCAAACAGCGCATTTCTGTTCATCCGAATTTACGGGTGGTATCGATGCGCTGTTTTTGTAAATTGAAAAAATAGTTTTTTGAAAGCTTGGCATTTCCGGCGTGTTCCCTGTAGCAGAAAATCAAAAGGATTTTTTCCAAAATTTTGGCAAAAACGCATTGTGCGGTGTTGTAGATACTACAAAAATTTTCAGAGGATACGAATGCCACGCAAAGCTGCGGTCCTTTCTCATGTATAGCCGTATTGTCAGCACGCAGGCCCAATCTGCAACAAACCGGGCTGCGCAAGCAGCTGGGCAAAGCTTTCAATATACAGGTCTGCCTCTTTTTGCATTTTCTGTTTTTCTTTTTCCGAACATGGGTCGTATACAGCCACCGTATAAAAGCCGCCGCTGCGTGCGCCCGTTATTCCATCATAAATATCCTCAAAAACGGCACATTGCTCCGGAAGAAGCTTCATTTGGCGGGCTGCTTGCAAATAAATATCTGGAAATCCCTTTCCGCGGCGTACATCTGCAAGCGTTGTGAAGGAATCAAAAAAATTATAAATCCCATTATTTTCAAGCGCAGCCTTATAAAGAATCTCCTGGGACGCAGTTGCGACGGCAAGAGGTATATGGCGCTCCCTTAAAAAGGTCAAATATTCCTTTACAAACGGTTTCAGGCGCACTGTTTCCCTGTACGCACGTTCAGCCATTGCGTTCCATTCCTGCACAAGCTGCGCAGGCGTATCCGGCAGGGAAAAGCGCCGGATTGTATATTCGGCCGCCTGTAAAAAACCCATGGGGGCAATTGTCTGCGCATAGTCCTCGGGAACGTCAAACCCGCGCGAAGATAAAAACTGTATATCGATCTGTTCCCATATGCCCATGGAGTCGAGCAGTGTTCCATCCAAATCAAAAATTACGCCTTTCAGCATGGAATCTACCTCCTGTACAACGCCCGCATTGCGCTGGCCGCACGCACAATATCTTTCTGCGCCAGAACAGCGGATACAACGGCAAGGCCGTCGATCCCCATCCCCTGAAAGGCGGGAGCTGTTTTCTGATTAATTCCTCCGATAACCACGATTGGAACAGAAACCGCCCGGCGGATTTTCTGAAGCTCTGCAAACGTTACGTCTGCCGCGTCCGGTTTTGTAGCCGTTGGATACATGGCGCCCACGCCAATGTAGCTTGCGCCGTCCTTTTCTGCCTGTATGGCTTCTTCCAGGCTGGAAACCGATACGCCCAGCAATCTGTCTTTTCCAATGATTTCCCGTACAACCGGCGCAGGCAGATCGCTTTGCCCTACATGTACTCCGTCCGCACCCGCCGCAAGTGCGATATCGACCCTGTCATTAATGATCAGCGGTACATGGAAGCGGCGGGTAATCGCTTTGACACGCAGCGCCGTTTGGTAAAACATGCGGGAAGACAACGCCTTTTCCCGCAATTGCACAACCGTACATCCGCCTTTTAAAGCAAGCTCCACAGATTCTTCCACCGTTTGCGCCGACATTAAGCGCCTGTCTGTACAAAGGTACAGGCTGTAGTCTACTTTATACTTCATCTATTTTGCTCCTTTGCGCAAACTCCTGCGCCCCAAGTGTACTTAAGGCGTCTATCAGGGCTATGCGAAAGCTTGCAGTTCCAACGTTTCCGGCTTTTGCACAGGCGATTTCACCGGCAATTCCCATAGCCGACACAGCGGCGGCCGCTGCTGTAAAGTAATCACCCTTACAGGCTCCGGCAAAAGCCCCGGCCAGGGCGGATGCCATACATCCTGTCCCTGTTACCCGCGCAAGCATGGGGTGCCCGTTTCGGATTTTTATTGTATGTACACCGTCTGAGATTACATCTACCGCCCCAGTTACAGCTGCTATACATCCCAACTTTTCTGCGGCGGCCTGCGCAACGCACACGTTGTCGTTTTTTGCATCGCCTGACGATACATCCACACCCTTTGTTGTTGCCGAAAGCCCCGCCACAAAGGAAATTTCTGAAAGATTTCCCCTGAGTATGGCAATTTGTACTTCCTGTGTAATTCTGTTTGTTTCCGCATTGCGCAAATGGGAAGCACCCGCACCCACAGGATCCAGTACTACGGGGACTTTTAACGCGTTTGCCCTTTTTCCCGCCGCCAGCATAGATTCAACCGCTGAACGGTTGAGCGTACCAATGTTCAGGACCAGAGCGCTGGATACAGAGGCAATATCTGCCGCTTCTTCTATGGCGTCCGCCATAATGGGCGAAGCGCCGATTGCCAGGGTTACGTTTGCTACGTCGTTTACCGTCACATAGTTCGTAATATGGTGAATCAGCGGCACGTTTTCTCTGACCGCTTCCAAAAGATCTGCTATATTTTTTCGTATATCGTTCATCCTTACGCTTCCTTTTCTGTTTTCTCTTCGGGGCAAAGATGCACCCTTTGGCCTGATAAAATTTTGTTGCTCGTTCTGACTGCACACATTTTCCCACACATTGAGCAGCTGTGCCTGTCTGCCGGCGGCCTGCTTTCATAATACGCCCTTGCCTTGCCGCCGTCCAGTGCAAGACTGAACATGCGCTCCCAGTCCATCTCACGGCGTGCCTGTGCCATTTCGTTGTCTATACGGCGCGCATGGGGTATTCCTTTTGCAATATCTGCAGCATGCGCTGCGATTTTTCCTGCTACAATCCCTTCCTTTACATCGCTGGCGTCTGGCAGGCGTAAATGTTCCGCCGGCGTTACATAGCATAAAAAGTCTGCTCCGCTTGCAGCGGCAACCGCACCGCCGATTGCCGCTGTGATGTGGTCGTAGCCCGGCGCTATATCTGTGACGATCGGCCCCAGAACATAAAACGGCGCGTTGTGGCAGAGCCTTTTTTGCAGCGCCATGTTGGCTGCTATTTCGTTGAGCGCCATATGGCCCGGCCCCTCTACCATAACCTGTACATCCTTTTCCCACGCGCGCTTTGTCAGGCTGCCCAGCTCAATAAGTTCGCAGATCTGCCCCGCATCGGAGCTGTCGTCAATACAGCCTGGTCGCAGGGCATCCCCCAGGCTGATTGTCACGTCATAGGTACGCAAAAGATCGAGCAGCGCGTCATAATGCTCATAGAATGGATTTTCACTGCCGGTCATTTCCATCCAGGCAAACAGCAGCGAGCCGCCGCGGGAAACAAGGTTCATTCTTCTGCCTGCTCGCCTGAACGCTTCTACCGTGCGCCTGTTGATCCCGGCGTGAATTGTCATAAAATCCACGCCCTCCTGCGCATGTGCAGAAACCACCTGCAGAAAATCCTGCGCGGTGATCGACGCCAGATCCTTTTCCAAGTAACCGATTGCGTCATAAACCGGAACCGTCCCGACCATCGCCGGAGATTTTTCAAGAAGCGCCTTGCGAAAACCGTTTGTTTTTCCGTAATTGCTTAAATCCATAATCGCTTCCGCGCCAAAATCTATGGCAAGCTGCACCTTGCGCATTTCTTCTGCATATTCCCGACAGTCGCCCGATACGCCGAGATTGACATTGATTTTTGTCCTCAGGCCTGTCCCAATTCCCTCGGGTGAGAGCGAGGTGTGGTGAATGTTCGCCGGGATTGCTACCTGCCCGCATGCTACAAGTTCTCTGAGCTTTTCCGGATCCATATACTCTTTTTCTGCAACCACACGCATTTGCGGGGTAATGATCCCCTTTTTCGCGGCCTCCATTTGTGTTGCATATTCTTTCATTTAAAAACTCCTTTCCTGTCATAAAATGCATAAAAATGGTGGGTTGGCCCATGGCCTTTTCCAATAGGCAGCGCATGCAGGATGGCCTGTGTGACGTAGTGCTTGCCATGCTGTACCGCTGTTTTGACATCCATCCCTCTGGCAAGGCCCGCAGCAATAGCCGAAGAAAGCGTGCAACCCGTCCCGTGCGTATTGGGGGTTGCAACCCGTTTTGCCCTGAAAATGGAAAAACATTTTCCATCAAACAGCACATCGGTGGGCGCACCGGGCAAATGGCCGCCCTTGACCAGCACATTTGCGGCTCCCATACGCCACAACTTTTCCGCTGCCCTTTGCATGTCCGCCTGCGTTTCTATCTGCACACCAGAAAGCACCTGCGCCTCAGGAATATTAGGCGTAAGCAAAAAGGTCAGGGGAATAAGCGTTTCCCGCATCGTAGCAAGCGCGGCCTTCTCCACCAGCGCGCGGCCGCTCTTTGCATGCATAACCGGGTCTGTAACAACCAGTGTTGCTTGATATTGTGAAAGCTTTTGCGCCACCGCACACATAACGGGCGCACTTTTGAGCATGCCCAGCTTTACGGCGTCAATGGGGATATCTTCAAACACTGCATCTATCTGATCTTCAATTGCTTTAACATCCATTTCCCATACGGACAGCACCCTGTTTGTGTTTTCCGCTACAATGGATGTGATTACGCTTGTTCCGTATACGCCGTTTGCAGCAAAGGTTTTCAAGTCCGCCTGTATACCCGCTCCGCCGCTGCAATCAGAACCAGCGATCGACATACAGCATCGCACTTTCCATGCACTTCCTTTCTTTCTGAAAATAAAAAAACGATGCACTGTAAAATAGGCACCGTTTTCATAGCTTGTTCAAAAATGAACGTGATGATTGCTTCCCTACGACAGTTTTAACTAACAGGTTCAAAGGGTCAGGTTTTACCTTCTCAACTCCGCAGAGTCCCCCCGCACATCTGTATTCTGTTTTCCATATTGTAACGCAAACGCTTTATTTTGTCAATCCATGTAAATTTTACGGCTGCTCTTCCTGTTTCCGGACTGTTGCGGCGCCGTCCTTATCCATTTTTACCACAGGGTGTTCCTTCTGCTGTTTTTTCGCCTGCGCTGCTTGTTCTGCCTGGTACTGCTCGCCTGTTTTCACAAGCAGCAAATACATAGATAATAAAAAAGTAACAATATATAGAAGCAGGGAAAGCATAGACCCCAGAGAAATACTTGCCGGTGTGATCATGAGCAAAATTGCCGTCACGCCAAGTACAGAGCACAAAAGCCCTGCCACTGCTTTAAGCCTGCTTTTCTTATCAAACGCTGCAATAAAAAAACCGGCCGCGGGGATCAGGATAAATAAAAGGAACAGAAGCCCCGCCCAGATTTCCGCATTGGCAAACGAACGCATAATCAGGTCAATTGCCGTAACCGTCTTTGAACGCGCGCCGTCAACCACCACATAATAAGGCAGCGCCACACACGCCATAGCAATGACAAAAAAAGTACATATACCCAGCCTTATCCGGTTGGAACGTTTGCTGTCCTGCATAAATAAACCGCCTTTCGTTTTTTATGAATTTCCAAATTTTCTTTTATAGCTTTCAATTGCATCGGCCACGATCTGCTTTGCCTGTTCTACCCCCTGCACCTCATTGACAGCCGTCTCTTTATTTTCAAGCGTTTTATAAACAGCGAAAAAATGCCGCATTTCTTCAAAAATATGGCTGGGAAGCTGGCTTATATCCGAATACCCGTTATACGTGGGATCATTAAACGGAATTGCAATAATTTTTTCATCATTACGGCCGTTGTCCACCATGCTGATCACACCAATGGGATAGCAGCGGATCAATGTCATCGGATACACTGTCTGGCTGCATAAAACCAGCACGTCAAGCGGGTCCAAATCGTCGGCATAAGTTCGCGGAATAAACCCGTAATTTGCCGGGTAATGTGTGGAAGTATATAAAATTCTGTCCAATTCTAAAAGACCGGTATGCTTGTCCAGTTCATACTTTGTTTTGCTGCCTTTTGGAATCTCAATCACAACCATAAAATTCTCCGGATGGATACGTAAAGGATCGATATCATGCCAAACATTCATAAAGCATCCCCTGTCCTTTCGGGTTTTTACATGATTATAGCATGCCCAGCCATCTCTGTCAAAGCTTCCTGAAAGACAACTGACCACAGGTCACTTGATTAACCGTTTTATTTATGCTATACTATATTATAAAAAATGGAAGGTGAAATTATGCCAAATTGGGTTAATGCATCTGTATTTTACCATATCTATCCATTGGGCTTTTGCGGCGCGCCCGAGTACAACGACGGGCAGGTGATCCGCCGTCTGGATAAGCTTGCAGACTGGATTCCTCATTTAAAAAAACTGCAGGTAAACGCACTGTACATTGGCCCGCTTTTTGAAGCAAGCCGGCACGGTTACGATACAAGGGATTATTATAAAGTTGACCAGCGCCTGGGTGACAACACCAGCTTTAAAGCACTTTGCAGCCAGCTGCATGCAAATGGTATACGCGTTGTGCTCGACGGTGTATTTAACCATGTTGGCAGGGAATTCTGGGCGTTTAAAGATGTGCAGGAAAAAAGAGAGGCTTCCCCCTATTGCGGCTGGTTTCAAAATCTGCATTTCAACGCCTGCAGCCCTGCGGGCGATCCGTTCTGGTATGAAGGATGGAACGGACATTACGACCTTGTAAAGCTGAATTTAAAGCACCCGGACGTTATTCGCCATTTATTGGGCGCAGTGGAAATGTGGATGAATGAATTTCATATCGACGGACTCCGGCTGGACGCCGCTGATTGTGTTGATCCCGACTTTTTCCGCCAGCTTCACAGCTTTTGCAAGGCAAAGAATCCTGATTTCTGGCTGATGGGCGAAATCATTCATGGCGATTATACCCGGTGGGCCAACCCGGAAATGCTGGATTCTGTTACGAACTACGAATGCTATAAGGGAATTTACTCTTCCCACAATGACCATAATTATTTTGAAATTGCACACTCTTTGCAGCGCCAGTTTGCAGCCGGTGGAATTTACAAAGGCATATGCACATATAATTTTGTGGATAACCACGACGTCAACCGCATTGCCGACAATTGCCGCAATACGGCGCACTTAAAAAACGTTTATACAATTTTGTATACCATGCCTGGCGTTCCCTCCATTTATTATGGAAGCGAGTGGGCGGTCCATGGAACAAGAAGCAACCAGAGCGACCAGGCGCTGCGGCCCTGTCTGGAGTTGGGATGCACCACCGACGACGGCAAGGGTTTGGAAGAATACCTTTGTAAGCTCGGCAAAGCCAGAAGAGCGCTTAAACCTTTACAGTATGGGGATTTTGAAAACATTATCATCAAAAACGAACAGCTTGTCTATGCACGACGTATGGAAGGACAGACCATTTATATTGCACTGAACCTTGCAGACAGTGCGCAGCAGGTGGATTTCCGTATAGACGAAGGTTTTTCCCATCTTACCGACGTGCTGACGGGCGAAAGCTTCTCCGGCGATGACAGCCACCATCTTCCACTTGCGGCGTGCAGCGCAAGGATTCTTGTGCTGCATAACGGCGGTTTTTCCGGGCTGACCGGGGAACAGGCCGCCATACTGTGCGACGATGAACCAGAAAAGCCCCCGCTGCCTGATATACCTGTCGTTACACCGGGCCGTTACAGACATTATAAAGGTGGAGAATACGAGGTTTTGGGAATTGCCCAGCACAGCGAGACAAAAGAAAAAATGGTCGTATATAAAGCCCTGTATGAAGGGGGCGGCCTTTGGGTAAGGCCGTATGACTTATTTATACAATCAGTAGAATCCAACGGGCACACTATGCTACGCTTTACAAAAATCGACGAATTGTAAAAAATCGCTTCTTATCCTGTTTAAAAGGATAAGAAGCGATTTTCTATGAAAACAGCATGCACAACGTAAAAATGTCAGACCGCGCCCTGTTTTTGCAGCAACGCAGCCTTCCGTTTTTTGAGTTTTAATAACTGCTCATCCAATGTCAGACAGGTACCAATCGGGTGCACGCTGCTGGTACTGCCGCCATGAAAATCCGTCCCGCCTGTAATAACCAGATCATACGCTTCTGCAATCGCGCCGAGTACTTCCAGATCGTCCTGCCGCGCTCTGGGGTAGTACACCTCAACCCCGTCCAGGCCTTTTTCTGCAAGCTCCGGCAAAAGCGCATATGTGTCATATACCGCAGGATGCGCCAATACAGCCACGCCTCCAGCGTCGTGAATCTGCTCAAGCACCTCAAAAACGTCCGGGTATTCTATATTGGTTTTTGCAATTCCGATCTTCCAATTAAAAAGTTTGTCATACAGCGGGCCGTACATTTTATCTGCATAGCCGGCGTCCACAAGCGTCTGCATAATATGCTGCTTGTAGATTGCCGTACTGCCCTGCGCCCGCTTTGCAACCATTTCCGGTGTAATGGGATACAAACGCATGACCTTTTGAAGTGCAATGCTGACCGCTTTTCTCCTGTTTGCCAGAATTTTCCCAAACAGGCCTTCCAGCCGCGCCGGATGCTCGCACATATAGCAAAGCAAATGCACCAACCGTTTTCTTTGGTAATCAAATGTAGATATTTCAGCGCCGTGGATCACTTCAACGCCATGGCGCTGTCCAAAAATTTTTGCCCTTGTCGCGCCCGCAAACGTGTCATGGTCTGTCACCGCAATGGTTGGAATCCCTTTATTTTTCGCAAGAATCACCAGCTCATCTATCGCGACGCTGCCGTCTGATAATTTCGTATGGCAATGTAAATCCGCAGCCAAAAAACTTCCTCCCCCGCTTTGTGATTTTTGTTTTATGTCCCCGTACAATTTTCAAACTATAAAAAACGGATAGAGAAAAAACTCTACCCAGAAACAAGCATGCTGCACAGTATGGAGCAGATAAAGAGGCCTAAACCGGCCGTCTATGTCTTCAACAAACAGGGCAGCGCTCTGCCGAACGCACTGCATCCGCAAAAAACCGCTACTTTCTATAAAATATTATATCTCTTTACAGAATATAAGTCAAATGCAATTTCATCTGCAAATTTTCACATTTTTTGTGCAAAAAAGAAACCGCAGGTTTTTGCTTCCTGCGGTTTTGCATACCACCTGTTGCTTAACGCTTTGACAGGCTTTCTTTTTTCATTTGTATGCGCACATCCCTTCCCAGAAAGGTAAGACGCTGGCAACTGCCAGCAAGTCTTGATACAAAGCGTTCGGAATAAGCCCGCTCCATTTCTTCCAATGAAAGGTTCGTGCTGATAATGGTTGGCTTTGTGCGCATAAGGCGCGTATTAAAAATATGATACAGCGCGCTGCTTGTAAACGGCGTGGTAAATTCCGTTCCTAAATCGTCCAAAATCAACAGGTCGCACTGCGTTAAAGACTGCTGTGTTGGCTCTTCGCTGCCTTTTGAAAAATGCTCCTGTTCAAGCCGTCTGGCAATATCGGGAACCGAGCAATACACTACCCCGTAGCCACGGTTTATGACCTCGTTTGCAATTGCAAGCGCCAGATGTGTTTTTCCCAACCCGGTTGCCCCCACAAGCAAAAGGCTTTCGCTGTCTTCCTGAAAGGACCTTGCATACTCTTTGCAAAAGGAAAAAATTTGCTGCATACGCCGCTTTGGCGACGTCCCTCCGTCTTGCGGCGCATCCGTATAATAACGCAGCGAAAAACTTTCAAAGCCGCATAAAGAAAGCGGCGAAAGCGCATTCAGCTCTTCATACGCAACGTCTTTTAAAAGGGAAAGAAAACAGCTGCACATTTTTCCATCCATATAGCCTTTGTCACAACATGTTTTGCACGTAAAGCGCGCTTCCAGATAATCGTCCGGCACGCCGGCGCCTGTTAAAATTGCGGCCAGCTCTTTTTGCAGCGAAAGGTTTGCCGCTTTGAGTTTTAACAGCTCTTCTTTTGCATTTGCGCCGCTTAAAACAGCCTTGCCCGCTTTTGCCGCCGTTTGAGAAAGCGCCCGTTCCACCTGCTGCGCACGCGGGTATTTTTTGTAAAACTGTTCTTTGCGAAGGTCCGCTTCCCGCAGAGCGTTCATCCTGCGGTCCTGCATAATGGAATGTGCTTTTGCATAGGTTTCTTTGCTGTAGCCCATTTTATACGCCCCCTCTTTTATCCAGAACGCCCTATGTCATAATCAAATATGTCCATATTTTCAAGCTCCTCCAGGTCGTAAGACGCTTTGCGCTTTGCGCCTTCCTTCTTTTTTCCTCTGGACACGCCTGTTGCAGCTTGTGATACATCGTCCGGTGTAAATATCCCTGCTGTATGCCAGCGCTTTATAATTCCGTCTATGTATTTTAAATTATATTCGCCTTTGGTATCTACGCAGGTTTCATAAGCGATCCGAAGCATTTCCGCACTGTAATTCCACTGATTGATCCAGCGGTCGGCGCATTCCAACTGTTTTTGAGTTGCAGAACCGGGGCTTTGCAGCCCAAACGTCCGGGCAACTTTGCTCCATGCGTCTTTTGTTTTTTTTATGGCGCGAATTTTTCCTTCTGCTTTTTCAATGGTGTCGATTTCTTCATTTGCCCAGGATACCGCCACCTTTTCTATATAGCGCATAGCCGGTTTTCCTTCCCCAACTGCAAATTGTAAAAGCATTAAAATGACATCAACCGGCAGCCCGTCATTTTCATGCAGAAGCAAAAGCGTTCCGCTGTCGCCATTGGAAAGCGGCCTGCCCAAAATAATCTGCGCTTCGCTCATTAAAAAAGCAAGCTCCCTGCTTTCGCCCAGGCGCTGCGCTACATAAGCGCTGTCCGGTCGCTGCGGCCTGGACAGCGGACGTGGTTTTTTCTTTTCGCGCTCCGGCTCTTCCTGCTGCGCAGACTGTACCTTCTGTTGTGCAGATTGCATATGTTCCGGTGCATTCTGCGCCGGAACATATGCACCGCCGCGGACAGAAAGCAGCCCTTCATCCACCCAAAACTGCACGCAATCTTTTACATCAATCGGGTGCATACGCAATTCCTGTGCAATTTGCTCCGTGCCGCACGGCTGCCCTGCATGGCGCAGCACCCACAGCAATACCTTCAGTTGCTGATGCGCCGAAGTCTTCAGGTATTTATCCACAACCTCGCACGGAACGGCAAAAATATGGTTCCACATACCCAAATTGATTGTTACGTCCATTGCTTTTCACCCTTAAGAAAAATCTAAAACAGATTATAACACAAAAAAGCAAATTACGCCATACCGTTTCTCTCTGAAAATTTTCCTTAAAACAAACTGCTTTCCCTTCCATCCTGCTTCTGTGCGTGTTTTCTTTCAATCTTTTTACAGCAACGAAAAGGAGCGGCCAAAGCCGCCCCTTTATTTTACCAGTCTAAAAACCGGACATATATAAAGATTTTTTGCTATAGACCCATGCCGCATATGCGCCATTGTGTGTTATTTGCCTTTTTCCACGAGTGCTTTGGTATCTCTTGCAATAACAAGCTCTTCGTTTGTGGGGATGACAAATACCTGTATTTTGCTGTCCGGTGTAGAAATGCGTCCCTCTGCCCCATGAATGGCCGCATTATTCTTTTCCATATCACATTTTACGCCAAGGCAGACAAGATTTTCGCAAATTGCTTCTCTATGGTGCGGCTGGTTTTCCCCTAAGCCCGCTGTAAAGACAATTGCGTCGCAGCCGCCAAGCGCCACATAATAACTGCCAATAAATTTTGCAATTTCATACCGGAGCATTTCATGCGCAAGCTTTGCCCGGTCGTTGCCTTCCTCTGCTGCCTTTGTTACGTCGCGGTCGTCGCTGGATACACCGGATATCCCCAGAAGGCCGGACTTTTTATTAAGCAGGTCGCTCATCTGCGAAGGCGTAAGCCTTTCTTTTTCTGCAAGGAACGTAACGACGGAAGGGTCAAGCGTACCTGTGCGGGTCCCCATCATAAAACCGTCAAGAGGCGTTAGCCCCATACTTGTGTCAATGACCTTTCCACCTTCCACTGCCGCAATGGAAGATCCGTTGCCCAAGTGACAGGTAATGATCTTTAGTTTTTGAATATCCTGCCCCATAAGCTCGGCGCACCTGGCGCTGACATAGCGATGAGATGTGCCATGAAAACCATAGCGGCGGATTTTATATTTTTCATAATATTCGTACGGGATTGGATACATATAAGCTTTTCTGGGCATAGTGGAATGAAAAGCAGTGTCAAACACGACCACTTCCGGAACCTTTTCTCCAAATACGTCGATACAGGCCCGGATCGCCTGTACATGCGCCTTGTTATGTAAAGGGGCCAACGGAATCAGGCTTTCAATTCCTTCGATCACCTGTTCATCCACAAGCACGCTTTCGCTGAACAGAGAACCGCCCTGAACGATTCTGTGCCCAATGGCGCTGACCTCGTTTAAATCTGTAATAACTCCGGCCTGCGGATCGGTAAGCGCCTGCTTTACCTGCATAAAGGCCGCTGTGTGATCCGCCATGGGAACCTGCATCTCTTTATGCCTTCCGTCAAATGTTTTATGCCCGATCATGCTGCCTTCCATACCGATTCGCTCACAGTTCCCTTTTGCAAGAACCTTTTCATCATCCATGTCAAACAGCTGATACTTTAACGAAGAGCTCCCCGCGTTAATCACCAAAATTTTCATTCGTCAACCATTCCTTTCTCTGCGCAAGCGCAACCGCTCTTTCCTTTTTGCTCCGCCCTTTTATTAAACAGGCAGGCGTGCAGGAACATAAAGCCCTGTATACATATTGCTCTTGCTTCTACAGTATTATATAATAGTACAAAACAGGGATAAATTCAACCTTTTTTGTATTTTGTAAAGTCTTTTTTACGGGAGAAACTTATGAATGTATTTGCGGTTATCAGCGAATATAACCCCTTTCACAACGGACATGCCTATATGCTTGCACAGCTCAGGAAAGCCGGCGCTACGCATATTGTGGCAATTATGGGCGGCCCTTTTTTGCAGCGTGGAGAACCCGCACTTTTTTCAAAGCAGTTGCGTGCGCGCTGCGCGCTTTTAAATGGGGCGGATTTGGTTTTGGAACTGCCGTGCATCTGGGCTACGGCAAGCGCAGAGAGCTTTGCTTTGGGCGGTGTATCTGTCGCCGCTGCTCTGGGCGTTGTGGACGCGCTTGGCTTTGGCAGTGAATGCGGCGCAATACAGCCGCTTGCCTTGCTTGCGCGTACAATGGACAGCAGTCCCTGCCGCGCACACATAAAAGCACATCTGAAACAGGGAAAGAGCTATGCGCGCGCAGTGCACGAAGCCATACGCATGCAAGGGCAGCCGTTTTCCGGCCTGCTTTCGCAGCCGAACAACGTGCTTGGTATTGAATATATCCGCGCTTTAAACAAGGTATCTTCCACGATACAACCTGTTACCATAAAGCGGAAAGGTGCACAGCACGACAGTTTTATAAGCTCTGGCAATATGGCAAGCGCTTCTTTGATCCGGCAGGCGCTGGAAAGGCGGGATCTATCCTGCTTAAAGTTCCTCCCTGAAGACTGCCGTCCCTGGATTTTGCAGGAAATTGAGCAGGGCCATATGGCTGATATCGCCCGCATGGAACGCGCTATTTTGTACCGGCTGCGCAGTATGTCACCCACAGATTTTGCGGCTTTGCCAGATGTCTGCGAAGGTCTGGAACACAGAATTTACCAGGCTGTCCGCAAGGAAACCTCTCTGGTTTCTATGATTGGCAGCATGAAAACCAAGCGTTATACGCATGCGCGCCTGCGGCGGATTATGCTGTATGCTTTTTTAGGCATCCGCGCAGAAATGCAAAAGCAACCTGTTCCCTATCTGCGCGTACTGGGGTTTAATCAAAAAGGCGCAGAGGTTCTGAAAAAATCCAAAACCGTGGCAACACTGCCAATTATCACAAAGCTGACAGACGGCTTCTCACGATTGACGCCGCAGCAGCGGTCTGTACTGGAGTTGGATTTAAAGGCGTCGGATTTGCAAGCCCTCGCTTTTGAAAATATTTGTGCATGCGGACAGGATTTTTATCTTGGCCCTGTGCGGGTATAACCATTTAAAAATATGCCTTTGCACATTTTTGCAGGGCATGTAATTTGCTGTTTTTCATCTGCTCTGCACATAACAAATGGCCCGCAGCAAATGCTGCGGGCCATTGACCGTTTAAATCTCTACGCTGCTTTATTGTTTTTCAAACGTAAACACGCCGTTTTTGCAGCCGCAGACAACCCTATCCTCCGCTTTGACCGTGCCATCCAAAATTTTTTCAGAAAGCGGATCTTCTATCTGCGCACAAATTGCACGGCGCAGGGGCCTGGCTCCATATACAGGATCGTAGCCTTCATTTGCAATCGTCTTAATCGCTTCGTCCGTAAAAGCAATGGAAATCTGCATTTCTGCAAGCCGTGCTTCCAGCTCTTTGAGCATATGTCTTGCAATCTGTCCAATCTGCTCTTCGTTTAGCTTGTTGAATACAATGATATCATCCACACGGTTTAAAAATTCCGGACGGAAGGTCTTTTTCAATTCCGCCATGACCGTCTCTTTGAGCATTTTGCTTTCTTCTGTATCCCTGGAAGCATCATCCCCAAAGGCAAAGCCCAGGTTTTTCTGCTCGTTTGTAATCAGACGCGCACCAACATTGGAGGTCATGATAATGATCGTATTTTTAAAATCGACCAGTCTGCCCTGGGAGTCTGTCAGCCTGCCGTCTTCCAGCACCTGCAAAAGCATATTGAATACGTCTGGATGGGCCTTTTCAATTTCATCAAACAGCAGCACGCTGTAGGGATGGCGGCGAACCTTTTCTGTCAGCTGCCCGCCTTCATCGTAACCGACATAACCCGGAGGAGAACCTACCAGTCTGGAAACCGTGTGCTTTTCCATATATTCCGACATATCCAGGCGGATCATGGCGTTTTCATCGCCGAACATTGCCTGTGCAAGCGCTTTGCACAGCTCTGTCTTGCCAACGCCGGTGGGGCCAAGAAAAATAAACGAGCCAACCGGGCGTTTAGGATCCTTCAGGCCTACTCTGCCGCGGCGGATGGCTTTGGCCACGCTTGCGACTGCTTCATCTTGTCCAATGACTCTTTGATGCAGAACCTCTTCCATTTGCAGCAGCCGTTCGCTCTCTTCCTGCGTTAAGCGGGAAACCGGCACGCCGGTCCAGTCGGACACAATTTTTGCAATGTCCTCCTCTGTAACCTCGCCACTGACCTTTTCATTCTCTTCACGCCATTTTTCCTTTTGCTCCCGGAGCGCCTCGCGCGCCCTTTTTTCTTCATCGCGCAGCTTTGCCGCACGTTCAAAATCCTGTGTGTTTACAGCGGCGGCCTTTTCCTGCTCAAGCTCTTTGATCTTTTTTTCGGTTTGTTTGATGTCGTCCGGCTCGGTGTGGGCATGCAGGCGCACACGCGAAGCAGATTCGTCGATCAGGTCAATGGCCTTATCCGGCAAAAAGCGGTCTGCAATGTATCTTGCGGACAGCTCCACTGCCGCATAAATTGCTTCATCTGTAATTTTCACCTTGTGATGGGCCTCATAACGGTCGCGCAAGCCCTTAAGAATCTCCACCGCTTCTTCCTGCGTAGGTTCGCCTACCATTACAGGCTGGAAACGGCGCTCCAGCGCTGCGTCCTTTTCAATATATTTTCTGTATTCCTGGATTGTGGTCGCGCCGATGACCTGAAAGTCGCCTCTTGCAAGGGAAGGTTTTAAAATATTGGCTGCGTCAGCAGAACCTTCTGCAGAGCCGGCGCCGATAATCGTATGCAGTTCATCTATAAATAGGATCACGCTCGGGTCATTTTTCACTTCATCCATCGCGTTTTTGATCCGGTCTTCAAAATCACCCCTGTATTTTGTTCCGGCGATCATTCCCGTCAGATCAAGCGCTACAATTCTTTTGCCTTTTAACGGTTCCGGCACTTCGTCCGTTGCAATTTTCAGCGCAAGACCTTCTGCAACCGCCGTTTTGCCAACGCCCGGTTCACCAATCAGGCACGGATTATTTTTGGTTCTTCTGGAAAGGATCTGGATAACACGCTCAATCTCTTTTTCTCTTCCTATAACCGGGTCGATTTCGCCGTCTTTTGCTTTTTGGGTCAGGTCTCTGCCAAACTGGTCAAGCGTTTTTGTATTGCTCTTTTTACCGCTCTGTGCAGACACGGAAGAAGAACCGCCCTTTTCAAAGTCAAAAAATTCACCGCCGTCCTCTTCACTTCCCAGCTCCGCCTTTACCGCTTCCAGAAGGTCTGCAGGCTTTACGCCAAGTTCCTTCATAAAAGATACCGCATAGCTGTCGCTTTCTTCCAAAAGCGCTAAAAGCAAATGCTCGGTACCCACATAATTATGACCCAGTCTGGCTGCCTTTACAACCGCATGCTGTAAAATACGTTTGGTCCTTGGCGTAAAGTCGGAAGGGGTTAGCGCCGTACGGCTGCCAACGCCAATTTTTGCCCGAATCATTTCCAAAACGCCGTCGGCCGTTACGCCGGCGTTTACAAGCGCAGTGCCCGCAACGCCGCTGCCTTCATCCAACAGCCCCAAAAGTATATGCTCTGTGCCAATATATGTGTGTCCCAGGCTTTGCGCTGCTTCTATTGCAAGATTCAGGGCTCGGTTTGCTTTTTGCGTGAATCCGTTAAAACTATACATGGTACATACCTCCCATTTTTATTCTGCCTGATTTCCTTTTCCTCTTTATATTTATCCTTTACAGGCGCGCATTGACAATTCTGGCCCGCAGGGCATCACGCTGCTCCGGCGGCAGACGCCTGCCCTCTTTTTTCATCAGTGTGGCGGGCTGCAGATCCGTCATTAACTCATTTACCGTGTCAAGCGTTACATCTTTGATCTCTCCCAGTGTGATCCCAAGACGCACATTGGAAAGCAGCTTTATGCATTCTTCATTGCTCAACAGCCTGGCGCTTTTGAGTATACCGCGCGACCTGCTGATCATGTCGAGCGTTTCCACATTTTGGGCGAGCGCCTGTCGTGCGCTGCGCTCCTGCGTAACCAACTGCATTGCAATGTTTTGCAGATTATCAATTGCCGCCTTTTCTGAAAGTCCCAGTGTTACCTGGTTGGAGAGCTGGTAAAGCGCCCCTTTGGGCTCTGTGCCCTCGCCGTAGGTACCGCGCAGCGTAAGGCCAAGTTTTGCAAGATTTCCTGCGATACGCCCGATTGCCTTGCTGTGCTGCAGTGCCGGCAGATGCAGCATAAGAGAAGCACGCATACCGGTTCCCAGATTGGTTGGGCACTGTGTAAGATAGCCCAGCTTTTCGTCAAATGCAAAGCCAAGCGCATGGTCCAGCAGCGTGTCAATTTTATCCGCCATATCGTACACTCCGGCAAGTTCGAGACCTTGCGACATAACCTGGATGCGAATATGGTCTTCTTCATTGATCATAATGCCGACCGTTTCATCTGCTGTCAAGAGCAGGTAGCGTCCCTGCCGGTCGGAAGCAAATTCCGGACTGACGATATGGCGTTCCACCAGAGAGACCGCTTCCTCTTCCGACATCTGCTGCATATTGATAAACTGAAAGCTGTCTGCAATTGCGCTGTTGCTGTGCAAAAGCGCTTCCTGAATTTTTTTTGCAACCTCTTCCCGCTGCGTGCTGTCCAGCCTGCAGGGAAAGGGGTATTCCTTTAAATTTCTTGCAAGGCGCACCCGGGTGCTGACAATTACATCTCCCTGCTTTCCGCTTTGTTCATACCATTTTTTGCCCATTCTGCCACAACTCCTTTCCAGGTTTATGCTTCAGACGCCGTACCGTCTTCCAGCTCTTTGATCTTGTCCCTGAGCTTAGCCGCCTTTTCAAACTCCTGTTTTTCTATGGCGGCCTTCAGCTCCGCCTTTGCCTGGTCCAGCGCATTGATTACACGCAGCTCCTTACCTGCGCCTCCGGCCCGTTTTCCAGTATGCAGGGTGTTGCCGTGCATTTTTCGCACAGACGGCAAAAGTTCGTCGTAAAAGGTTTGATAGCACTGTGCGCAGCCAACCTTGCCTGTTCTTGCAATATCTGCAAAAGAAGCCCCGCAACCACTGCAGCGCGTAGCGCTTGTTCTTGGCGGCAGGCCGCTGTCCAAAAAGCTGCCCAGAAAACTGCTGAAATCCAAACCCATATTGTCAAACAGATTTCCATATCCCATTTTCTTTGCACATTCCGGGCAAAGCATATACTCTGCAAATTCCCCGTTTATCATAGTTTTAATATGTGTAGTTGCCTGATGTTTCTGACATGATTGACACAACATATCAATTCCTCCCTTGTCAAAGTGTAACCGGCCTTTCGGCCATATTTTGTCAAATTAATGTAAGCAGCATATTTTTAAATACGTGGGCGCGCAGGTTGTCGCGGTATTCCCTGGGAATATCTGCGTACGCCCTTTCTGAAACGGCGCTGTGCATAAGGTTTGCGGCTTCTTTTGAAATAAGCGATTGCTGCACCATATTCTGGAGCATGATTCTGGCAACGCCGTAATCCAGACTTTTTCCAATAGAATTCACTACATGCATGATTGCCAGGTTCGCATCCAGATGAATTCTGGTAATGCGGATATAACCGCCGCCGCCCCGGCGGCTTTCGACGATATAGCCCTGTTCAGGGGTAAAACGCGACGCAAGCACATAATTGATCTGGCTGGGAACACACCCCAGCGTCTGTGCCAGCTCATTGCGCTGTATTTCTGCATTACCGCCTGTTTCCTCCAGCATCTGTATAATATACTGCGCGACAATGTCACTCATCCGCATTTTTTCCGCCTCCTTCCAACTGGCAAACATCTTTATTTGACCTTGTTTGACCTTATGGTTTTATTATAGGCATAAGGTCAAAAAAAGTCAAAGTCAATTAAAGTCAAAAAACATTTGTTTTTTCTGTAAAATCTATCATTTTCTTTAATTTTCTTCTACTTACTTAAAATACCTCTTTGTTTTATAATTTTTAAAATTTTTTTCCGACTGCATGCTTTTGTATGGCGCGTATAAAAAAAATAGATTATAATAGAGAAAACAACCGGGTTTCCGGTAAAGATGTGAAACAGGAGAGGTGCAATATGAAGCTGGTTTATGCGATTGTTCATTCTGATGACGCCGATGTAGTAACGGAGGAGCTTAACAAAAACAGGTTTAGCGTCACAAAACTTTCTTCTACAGGCGGCTTTTTGCGAAAAGGCAACACGACCCTTATGATTGGTACGGAGGATGAAAAAGTAGACCGCGTTATTGAAATTATTAAGAACGAATGCGGGAAAAGGCAGCAGGTTGTTTACAATATGCCTTACTCCGGCGAGGGTATCCCCATGGACCATTTTAACGTAATGCCGGCAACGGTAGACGTAGGAGGGACAACCATTTTTGTTGTAAATGTCGAACGCTTTGAAAGAAGCTGATATGCCATGTGTACAGAAAAAGAAAAAAGCCGGTTTGCTTTTACAGTAAACGCCTATTATACGATTGGCCCCGGAATCGAAAGGACAGAATCTTTTACGCCATCCGACGGCGCGCTGTTGGTCGCCATTGTAGATGAGGCTGGCTTTTCTTCTCTGCAAAAACAGGAAAGCCTTCCCACCGCGCTGCTGCATAAGGATAAAAACATCCGGCTTACCAGGCTTTTAAAATTGGAGAATTGCCTGCTTTGCACGTTAAACATTCCGTTAAAAAGGGACAAACTGCGCCAGCGCGCCAAGCTGACAGTGATCATTCAGCAGAAGCGCGTTGTGATTGTAGTACATAACACGCAGGCGCAAAAGCTGTTAAACGCTTTCTTTTTAGACCCGGCCGCGGGGAGTATTTCCTGTGAGCGTTTTTTGTACGAATTTTTTGAAAGCTTTCTTGGGAACGATCTGCTTTTCCTAGAGGAAATGGAAAAGCATCTGGGGATTCTTGAAGACGATATCCTGGGTGGAAAAATTACCAACTGTGACAGGAAAATTATTCCATTAAAGCGGGAACTGATGTATTTACACAGCTATTATGCCCAGCTGCTGGATCTTTTTGTAAAATTGCAAAATAACGACCATACTTATTTTACAGAGGTTGCACTCTTTCAGCTTTTATACGAACAGGCAGACCTTCTCTTTGACATATCGCAAATGCTGCGTGAATACACGGTTCAGATCCGCGAATTATACCAGACGCAGATTGACATAAAGCAAAACAAAACGATGAAGCTTTTAACGGGCATTGCCACCATTTTTCTACCGCTTACAGTGATTACCGGTTGGTACGGCATGAATTTTGTAAATATGCCTGAGCTTAAATGGAGCTTTGGCTATCCCATGGTTTTTATCGTCAGCCTGGTTATTTCTCTTGTCTGTATTTATATTTTTAAAAAGAAAAACTATTTTTAAATGCAATGCGGCGTACAGGCAGCAAACCTGTCTGTATACCTTTTTGCTTTTATATATCGGCTTGCCGGCGCCTGTGTATAAATTTCCTGTTGATCCATACATATATAAAAAAGCACAGCCGTGTTTTGCTGCGCTTGTCTCTCACCTTATTAAAAATGCGGCCATGTCTTTCACTCTACAAAAATTCATTCTTAAAATTTAAAACAGCGCGCCGTTATAAAAACAGCGCCGTTTATTTAGATGCATAGAGATTGCACTATGGCGTTTGCGCCCTGCACAAATGTTATTTATGCAGGACGCATGGATGTTCAATAATGGAAAAAGGATTTCTATCACTGAACCCGTCGTTAGATGGCATGTTTACTATACATCTTTTTTATTAAAAAGAAAAGGCTTTTGGTAAAGTTGGATCAATTTTCGTGAAGTTTGGTAAGTTGTTATATTGAAACAAAAAAATATTTTTCTTTATGGTAAAAATCTCCTGTTTTTCGTGGGATATTTTGTCGAAAAAAGATTTAAATCCGTATATAATGTCTTATGCTTTACAGCTTTTTTACAGGATGGAAATCTTTACAGGCCGCCCTTTTGCGCGCTTTGCTTCCTTATAATTATTTCCGGACCGTTCTTAACTAAAACCATAAAAATGGCATAATGCCATTATAAAATATAAAATGGCAGATGCACAGTTGAAAAGCCGGATCTGCCGGCGCTTGCATAGAAATAAAGGCAGTATTTTACAGACCATTCTGTAAAAAATAAAAAAGGAACGCCTGGTATGAGGGCGGCTCTTTTAATTACATGCAAAAACCGGATTTAAAACGATTATACAAAACTGAAAAAGGAGCAAACGATATGACTTTGAAGGATTACCGCGTGGAAGGAAAGAAAAAGATTCGATTAAGCGATTATCCTACCGGAGCCGGAAAGGCCAAGGAGAAAAAGGAAAGCTATATTGCAAAAACAGGCGAAAATTTGAAAATTATGGGGGATCTTCAGGATAAACTGTATTCACAGGGCAAAGAGGGGCTTATAATTATTTTTCAGGCGATGGACGCCGCTGGAAAAGACAGCACCATTAAACATGTTATGACGGGCATGAATCCTCAGGGCGTGGTTGTGCATTCGTTTAAGGCGCCGTCCAACAGGGAATTGTCGCATGATTATTTGTGGCGTACAGTTCTGGCTCTGCCTGCACGCGGCTACATGGCTATTTTTAACCGCTCTTATTATGAGGATGTACTGGTAGTAAAGGTCAGAAAACTTTATAAAGATTACAACATGGCAAAGCGTTGCCTGCAGGACGATATAATTGAACAGCGTTACAGGCAGATTTGTAATTTTGAAAAATATTTGTATCAAAACAGCTACCGCGTGATTAAACTTTTTCTGCATGTTTCCAAAGAAAAACAAAAAGAACGCTTTTTGGAACGGATTGACCTAAAAATTAAAAACTGGAAATTTTCGGCTTCCGACGTAAAGGAGCGCAAACTTTGGGACCAATATCAAAAGGCATATACAGACGCTATTAATGCGACTGCAACGGAAAACTGCCCCTGGTATGTGATTCCCGCCGATAACAAGTGGTATACGCGTTACCTGGTTTCTGAAGTGATTCTGGACGTTATGAAAGACATGGATCCGCAATATCCGGTTATGGCAAAGCAAGACCGGGACCGCCTTGCCACAGAACGTGAATTTTTAATGAATGAAGAAGATTAACCTGACTGCCCAGAAGACTTCTGTGTAATAGAAAAGCCGCCGCAAGCGATATACAAGCTTGCGGCGGCTTGGCGGAGAAGAAGGGATTTGAACCCTTGCGCCGGTTACCCGACCTACTCCCTTAGCAGGGGAGCCTCTTCACCACTTGAGTACTTCTCCAATCATTTCATTTTTTATTGTAAACATGTAAACACGAGCATTTCTGGTGTGGCGGAGGGGAAGGGATTCGAACCCTTGGTCCCTTTCGGAATCACTAGTTTTCAAGACTAGCTCCTTAAACCGCTCGGACACCCCTCCGAATAATCGGCAAGAAATATGTTACCATACCCGTCTTGCAATGTCAAGGACTTTTTTGTGGCTGTCTGCACCAGCAGAATGTCGTTTTTTCTTGACAAAAACTTTAAAATCATATAAAATAACGGAGTGCCTGAAAACGTATAACGTTTCTATGAAAGCAGCGTACAGACAGAACAGGCTTTAAATAAAGCGGGAACACCTCGTCTTAATAAGGAAAAGAGGTTTTTAAAAAGGCCACTGTCTTTTTAATAGCCTAACATATAATATATGTCGCTATAGCTCAGCTGGATAGAGCGACCGCCTCCTAAGCGGTAGGTCGGAGGTTCGAATCCTCTTAGCGACGCCACGCCGCCGCGGACTGTGTATTGTTCGCGGCGATTTTTTTAAACAGTTGTCAGTTCGCACATTGCGGACGTTTGGACGTATTGCCGGTTTTTTGCAAACGTATGTTTCACTTGCAATTTCCTGCCGGCGTTTTTGGCATTATCTTTACAAACCGGAGCAAGTTAAGCTTGTTCTGGTTTTTATTTTTAAAAACATCAGCTGCCTGTTTTGCCGGGGCCGGGGCTTCTTTCCTGTAAAAGATTACTTGCCGCTTGTCTGCCAAGCTTGAAATCCTCTGCAATAGTTGGCCTGCAGTTGCCATTTTATTAAAAAGCAACGCACCGGGCAAAGCCCGCGGCAGTCATTCCCCTGCGTCTTTCAAAACACGCATAAATTTATGGACGGAAACGCCGTCGTACTTCAGTTTGAACCGTACTCTTGCCTCATATTCCCGGTTGCAGTTGCGGCAAAAAAATTTGGCACGAAAGCTTTTATTTTTCACAATCCATGGAGTTTTACGCTTTGCCGCCTGCCCACAGCCTTCACAGTACATGACCATTTGCGATTTGTCGATCAATGGATTTTTTATATTGGATAAAATGGTCGTTTTAAAGGTAAGACGTTTGTAAAATTCTTCATCCATATTCTGGATGATGGATTCAAATTTTGCTTTATCATACAATTTTTGAAAGCAGCGTGCGGCAAGCATGCTGTCAGCAAGCGCCCGATGGAGCGCCTCTTCTTCAAAATTAAGGGAAAGCGCTTGCGCCGCCGTGCTTAAGCCAAGTAGTTTGGAGGGCTCGGCACGTCCAAGCATCTGCTCGCAATAATGTTGCAGATCGACATATTGCTGCGCAAAATCAATTTTTTTTTGCTTAAGAAAATATTCATAATTATCCAATAGCGTCAATATGTCCGATGTTCCCCAGGTCAGCAGTACGCAATCCTTTGCAAACGCCCGGAACTTGCGCAGCGCGTGAGTAAAGGTATTGTCAACCTTGCACAGCTCTTCGTTGCTGATATGCGTAAGGGCTTCGATTCTGTCGTTAATTTTTTTCCCGATCTGCGGATTGACCAGCATGGAAAAGGTTTCCGTAATATGCAGATCACAGGACAGCTTAACCGCACCGAATTCAATAATTTCATTAATAAACTTTTTTCTGCGGCGGCTGTAGGAGCCGTTCCATTCCAAATCAAGAATTACAAACTGCATAGCACATACCCATTCTGTCAATTTTTAAACTGCTTCTTCATACGAAGTTCTTTTTGCAAAATCGTCTTACGCAACCGGATGCTTTTCGGCGTAATTTCAACCAGCTCGTCATCGGCAATAAACTCTAAAGACTGCTCCAGGCTTAAAACAGACGGCGGGGTAAGCTTTAACGCATCGTCTGAACCTGCGGCTCTGGTATTGGTAATATGCTTTTTCTTACACACGTTGACCACCAGATCTTCCGCTTTGGGGCTGGCGCCGACGATCATTCCCTCATAGACAGCGACGCCCGGGCCTATAAACAGGCGTCCCCTTTCCTGCGCGGCAAAAAGGCCATAGCCTGTTGCCTCGCCCGTTTCATGCGCAATAAGCGAACCTTGGCGGCGGCTGACAATTTCCCCTTTATATGGTTCGTACCCGTCAAACACATGGTTCATAATTCCATTACCGTTTGTATCAGTCAAAAATTCCGGGCGATACCCCATTAAACCCCTTGCCGGGATTTTAAACTCAATATGCGCAGTGCCAGATGCGCGCGTACCCATATTGACAAGCTCCGCCTTGCGGGCGCCCAGCTTTTCCATGACTGCGCCCACATAGGAATCCGGCACCTCTATAATCAAAAATTCGATTGGCTCGCAAACAACGCCGTCTATTTTTCGGGTGATCACGCTTGGGCGCGAAACCTGAAATTCATAGTTTTGCCTGCGCATGGTTTCTATTAAAATAGAAAGGTGCAGTTCCCCCCTGCCGGAAACACGGAACGTATCGGCAGAATCGGTTTCTTCCACGCGCAGTGCAACGTTGGTTTCTACCTCTTTGAACAGGCGGTCGCGTATATTTCTGGAAGTTACATACTTTCCTTCCCTGCCTGCAAACGGGCTGTTGTTAACCATAAACAGCATCGAAACCGTTGGTTCGTCTATCTTTACAAACGGCAGCGGTTCTGCCTTTTCAGGTGCGCAGACCGTGTCCCCAATATTTAAATCTGCAATTCCGGACACGCATACAATATCCCCCAGCGCCGCATTGGCGGTTTCCACACGCCTGAGTCCTTCAAACTGGTACAGCTTTGTAATTTTCACATTTCTTTCGCTTCCATCCCGGCAACACAGTACGGCGGCCTGTCCGCCTTTGACACGACCGCGCTCCACCCTTCCGATTCCGATTCTGCCAATATATTCGTCATAATCTATATTGGATATCAGCAATTGCAACCCATCTTCCGGTTCGCCCTTTGGAGCCGGCACCTCTTTAATTATCGCTTCAAACAGGGGCGTCATATCTGTTCCGGGCGCATGGGGATCGTTGGTAGCGTATCCGTCGCGCGCAGAGGCGTAAACAACTGGAAATTCCAACTGGTCCTCGTCTGCCCCCAACTCGATAAACAGGTCAAGCACTTCGTCGATGACTTCTTCCGGGCGTGCACCGGGGCGATCGATCTTATTAAGCACGACTACCGGCTTTTTCCCAAGTCCAAGTGCCTTTTTCAAAACAAAACGCGTTTGCGGCATACAGCCCTCAAAAGCGTCTACCAAAAGCAGAACGCCGTCGACCATTGTTAAAATTCGTTCTACTTCCCCGCCAAAATCGGCATGTCCCGGCGTATCTACAATATTAATCTTAACCCCATGGTACATAACGGCTGTATTTTTGGAAAGGATCGTAATACCTCTTTCGCGCTCCAGATCGTTAGAATCCATCACACGCTCCTCAACCGTTTCATTTTCCCTGAAAATGCCGCTCTGGCGTAAAAGCTGGTCAACCAGCGTTGTTTTTCCATGGTCAACATGCGCAATAATTGCTACATTTCTTAAATCTGTTCTTTCTTTCATTATATCCCTCTTATCTTTTGTAAGAACTTTTATATGCCGCCTGGCAAAATTTCCCAATAACAGCGGCATAACTCCGTGAAAGCGCTCGTTATATGTCGTTTTGTTTTTCTGCAGGAATGCGCGCGTATACCTCCGCCACCTTATCGCGCATCCATAGCAACGGTGTTATGCGCAGCGAATAGCCAAATCCATTATCCATACGCCAGTCATACGGTTTTGCATGCGGCAATCCGTAAACAGAAAGCAAGGTCATGATCACGCCGCCATGCGTAACAAGGACCGCGCTGGTCTCACCCGTTTTTATAAGATTGGTCACCATATTTTCAAACGCAAGGCATATACGCTTTGTAAACTGTGCGCCGCTTTCTCCGCCGGGCGGTGCCAGATCCGCAGAATTCGCAAGCCAGGTTTGAAAACTTTCCTCCCCTTTAAGCTGTTCAGCCGTTTTCCCTTCCCATACACCAAAATCATACTCGGCAAGCTCCGGGACGAAAAGCGGTTGCATAGCAGGATAGAGAATACTGCAAGTCTGTATGCAACGCTGCAATGGGCTTGTATAGAGAACAGCAGCACCCGGATAAACAAACGCAGTACCATAGTGTTTCAGCCTCCGGATCCCTTCCCCGGACAATGGAACATCTGTAGAACCAATGTATGCCCCTTTGCGGTTTTCTGCCGTTAAGCCGTGCCGAATCATATGAATTTGGTAAGATTTCATAATTATTCCTCCAAAGTACTGGTAAAATGACGATAAATGTAGACTTTACAAATTGTTGAATATAATATATACTATATGTATAGTCGTAACAATTCTGTAATTGTTTTGTTTTTCTTTTTTAAGAATTGTTTTCCTTTTTTAACTTTATAGATTTTTATGTATTTTGGGGGCAACCATGAACAAGGATTTTTCCAGAATTATTACACTTTTGCGGAAAGAACGCGGGTTAAGCCAAAAGCAAACGGCTGCCGATCTGAACATTTCACAGGCGCTTTTGTCACATTATGAAAAAGGAATCAGGGAATGCGGCCTTGATTTTGTTGTAAAGACGGCGGATTATTATGGCGTATCCTGCGATTATCTTCTGGGAAGGACGCCCGAAAGAACAGGTGCAACGCTGAATATTAACGATATACCGGAAGCTGGCGACGCCCGGCAGGAGGCGCGCGCAACAGGTAATCTGCTGCCAACGCTGAATAAAAAGCTGATCATCAATTCGGTTGATATTTTATTTGATATTCTTGACCGCACCGCCTGCCGGGGGCTGACCACAGAGATTTCTAATTATCTGATGGTTTCCGTTTATAAAATGTTCCGAACGGTCTATTCGGCAAACGCCAAAAACCCACAGGCGCTTTTTTCTGTTGCGCCGCATTTGTATAAAGGTTTTTCCAATGCCGCATTGTGTATTGCGGAAACAAACGCCGCTGCAATTGCTGCAGGCCGCAGTACAGCAGACTTTGACGGCTTGGGAAAGGAAAGCGCCCCAACGCTTACGCCTGAAACAATTGCCGCACAGTTTCCACTTTATACCACTTCCCTTTTAAACCTGATCCAAACAGCGGAAAGCAAACTGCATCTTAAAAACAAATGACCCTTTTGCACACAGCTACGGGCGGCAAACTTGCCGCCCGTTCCCTTTTTTATTTACGCAAACCGCCTGTTTACGCTGCCGCTGTGGAAACGCCCGACTGGGAAGACAGATCTGGTTTTGGGCCCAGGCTTACAATAACCGTAACCTCTGAACCATAGTCAAGCTTTTGTCCCTCTTTAAATCCCTGCGCATAGCCGATCACTGTATTTTCCGGCACCTCGTCGCTAAATTCAAGCTGTGTATTTGCAATAAAATGCTCTTCATTTAAAGCCTTTGCAGCGTCGTCCAACGTAAGGTTTTCCACCTCCGGCAGCTCCCTTGTCTGAGGACCCTTGCTGACCGTAACAGAAATCGTAACGCCGTCGTTGCCTCTGTCAACTGTTGTATTACCTTCCGGTGTCTGGCTTATAATGTATCCCTCTGCAACCGTGTTGCTGAATTCGTCCTCTGTTGTCCGCAAAACGTAATATTCCGTGCTGTTTTCCGCAAGCTTTTCCACGTCTTCATATTTCATTCCTACAAAATTCCGGACTCTGAAATACTCACTATTCTGCGGATAGGTAAAATCTTCAGACTGGCTGGTAGTTGACTGCGTGGCTCCTGTTTCTTCTGTAGAACCGCCCGAAGTCACAAACATGCCCTGAAACGGATTGCTTGCAACCCAAAAAAAGCCCGCAACAGAGAAAACAACCAATGCAACAGCCGTTGCAATCACACCGCAGGCAAAATTAGAAACGCGCCTTTTGCCGCCTTCTTCCCCGCCTGTTGGCGGAATCACCGCCGGGCGCGCAATTTCTTCCTGAATCGCCTTTACGGTTGGCGCAGCAGAAAGCTGCGCGCGCAAAGACTCAAAATCCGCTATGCGCGACTGCCTGTCCACCTGCAGCCCGTTTGCAAGCGCCGTAATCACATGCGGCGGCAACCGTTTTACCACATTGGTGTTAATCAACAACCGGCCGTCCTGCATACGTTTTCTGGCATCTGCAGGCAGTTTGCCGGTCAGTGCAAAAAACAGCGTTGCCGTAAACCCGTAAATGTCGGTATATTCACCAAGCACACTGGCGTTGTTGTATTGCTCCGGCGCAGAGCAACCCGTAAATAACTGTGCTTTCAGCGCGCCTCCCTGCCGCCTTAAGTCATGCACAGAAAAATTTAAAATTTTCATTTTGCCCGAAGGCGTTATCACAAGATTTTCAGGCGCAATGCCATAATGGGCAAGCCCGCTCTGGTGTATTTTGGAAAGCGCAGACAAAAGCGGCATAAACAAAGGCCTTGCCGTGTCCCACTCCAACGTACCGCCACTGCGTTCAATATATTCATGCAGCGGGATAATTTCTTCTGTCTCTTCTATTACATATGCGGTATTATTTTCATGAAATATATCATAAACAGCAACAATTGCAGAAAGCTCCTTAAATCTTGCCACATTTCTGTGTACCTGTAAAAAGTTATTCTCCAGACTTTTGTACAAATCCTGCTTTTCCGGCTGGACAACTGCTTCCAAAGAGGCGCTTGTACGCGTACACAACCCATAAGGAAAAAACTCCCGGATAATTACCGGTGTGTTTTCAAATTTATCATACCCCATATACTTTGCGCATTCGGTATTGTTATAGACAACCTTCCCTACTATATACCTATTCTGCAACACCGTGCGCAACGGCAAATACGGCGGTAACTGTTCAGAGTGTTTGTCAAATCCGCAATTGGGACAGACGTCTTCACCATTGTTTTCGACCATGCATCCCAAGCATATTTCAGACATAACGACACCTCTTTTTTGATTATTCAGTTTATTATAGCACAGCTTATACAGCAATTTCAACCGCCGTATATCGCATTATTATTACAGTTTTGTAAAATTCCACACAGAATTTTACTGAAACATAAAAAAACAAAAAATAACCTTGCAAAATTCAGCGCAATATGATAGAATAACAATCGTTATTTTGCTAAGGGGGTATAGCTCAGCTGGGAGAGCGCTTGAATGGCATTCAAGAGGTCAGCGGTTCGATCCCGCTTATCTCCACCAGAGAAAGTCCCTGAAAACGGTTGGAACAAGCCGTTTTCAGGGACTTTTTTCTATGCTTTGCTATAATTTTTAATAGAGTTCCCGCTATAAAGTACAGAAGGTTTCCTTTTTTGGCATTTGCAAATCTTCAACTAGCAGGGATTTCTCTATTTAAAATCAGACACACATCCAAAACATACTGGCCGCCTGTTCTTTTCGCTTAATTGCTTTCGTCTTCCTCTGCTTATTTTGGTCCATGCATCCTTCTGAGGATCGGTATAAATAAAATACAGAGCAAGCAGATCTTTTTCGTAAGATACCGTTTTATACATAAAACATATTTTTTTATTTTGGATAAAATCTTAAAAAATATAGTCCATATAGGCTTCTTTTAGCTTCGGATAAATATTGCGCGAGATTGGAATACGTCTTCCATTGGTCAGCACAAGCTCCGTGGCTGTCAGGCCGTTTACATACTCCAGATTTACAATATACGCTCTGTGCGGAAGAAAAAAGCACGGGTATTCCCGCAGCTGCTCATACAGAGACGACAAAGTAACCGGGGTTTCAATCGTCGTTCCGTCGGAAAGGGTGCATACGCGGCTGTGATTGAAGCTTTCCACCGTAACCATCTCCTGAATATGCACCTTGCGGACGCCTTTTTTGTTTTTCAGCAGTATGGCGGGGTTTTCCCTGGGCGCCAGATTACGAATACAGCCCAACACCTCCTGTTCAAAATCTGTTTTTTTCACCGGTTTGAGCAAATACCCTGAGGCTTTCACCCCAAAGGCCTCCACCGCATATTCCCGTGAAGAGGTCAGAAAGAGGATCTCTGCCGTTTCTCCGCGCTCCCGCACTTTGCGGGCAATGTCGATACCGCTCAGATGCGGCATAATGACGTCTAACAGATACAAATCATACCCGCCGTGCTCACTGATTGCCTGCAAAAGGTCATAAGGGGACGTAAACGCCTCTGTTTTCAGGGGGATCTCCGTATGCTCTCCGGAAAACCATTCGGCGTATTCCTGCAGTTTTTTTATATCTTCACGGCTGTCATCACAAATACCGATCCGGATCAAAGGATTCACCTCGTTTTTACAAAGCCTCAGCCAAGAACGGACGGCTGCTGTAAAATTTCTTTCAGCAGATCAGCCGTTAAAATAAATTCCGGCATTCCCATGCTGCCCGGCGCAACTTCGTATTCATCAAATACAACTACCAGCTGATTTTGATCGTTGATATAGAAATTCTGATCGGCGGCAATTTCCCTGAAGCACTCCTCATCCGACCAAATGCCGCCCGGGATGAAATAATCCGCTTCACCAGCCTCTACCTGTTGCGTCATTTGCCGCAGGATTTCCTCGCTGATAAGGGCGATATAATCGCTGTCCGGTTGGAACAAATCGCCAAGTTCCAGTAACTTTCCAGTTTGTTTGTCCAGCGTAAAGCTGCGGCTGTACTGGCCGGAGCCTCCGGCGTTTATTGTGGTTTCAAACCGAACGGAAAGCAGCATATCGTCATTGCGCAGGATCTGATAGGTCGTATCCATCCCTACGTACCCTTCATACTTTCGGGCGACATACCATAAAAATTTATCCCGCATTTGTGCAATGTACGCTTCCAACTGCTGGTTTAAATCCTCGACTCCGTCAGAGGTATCCGGAGGCGGCAGGGTCGATTCTGCAGGGGGCGTCGGCAAGGTCGGCCGGTCAGGCTCTGCCGGTGTGTCCGGCCGGAACTGGGCCGGAGGCTGGATGGTTGGGGATCCTTCTACGGACGAGTGCGATGACGTTTCCTTACTCTCCATGGAAATGGTTCCGGAAAGCAATGCTGATTCGTTGGTTGGTTCGTTTACGGAAGAAAGCGATTCTGCAGGCTCCGGCTGGATGGGTGTTGTCTGCGGACTGGTTGGGGTACTTTTTTCCGGCTGTTCTTCTTCTGGGTTGGTTGCGGGTTCCTCCGCTTCCAGCACGGGAAGGACAGCTTCAAACGACGTATCCCCCCAGTGAAAGCCATAAGAACGTAAATCTGCCAGCCGCACCAGCGTCCCCAGGCCCGGCACCTGTATTAACACCTGAGCCATAACCGGCATACAGTTAACAAGAAAGAAAAAAGCAAACATGGAAAGAAACACCGAAGACGCCAGCTTTTTTGAAAACTTCCTGTTTCCTCCGCCCGCTGGCGCGTCAGATTTCTTCTGGTTGAACAGTACTGCTTTAAAACAGAATTTTCCTTCCTTACATTCGCACTGAAACATCCCGTTATACTTTTTGGTAACCGCATTGATACTCCTCAATCCAATGCCGTGATTCTCTCGTTCGGGTACAATCGGATATCCGTCGGCTCGGAAGGACAGCGGCGTATTGCAAGGATTTTCCACGGAAAGAGCCAGTTTTCGATTATCCACCAGCTCTGCCGTGACGCGTATGTAACGTTTCTCTTCTTCATAAACTTTTTTACAGGCGTTTACGGCGTTCTCCAAAGCATTGGCCAGTATGATGCAAACATCTATTTCATCAAACGGAATATCCCCCGGCAAATGAATTTTCGCCGTTACAACGCAATGCGCTTTCTTTGCCTTTCCAATGCAAGAGGCCAACACGGCGTTAACGGTGGAATTTTCACAATAGGATTCCTTTTCAATCTCAGAAAGCTGCCCGTTTAAATTACCGATATACCGGGCCATACTCTCTGTATCGCCCTGCTTGGCCAGGCCTTCCAGAACCAGAAGATGATGGCGCATATCATGGCGGTAAGTACGGCCCATTTCCATTTTTTTGCAAACGTCCTCGTATTCCCGACGCTGCATTTGCAGTTGGATGGCCGCCGCCTTTTCGGACTCCTCCATCCGGGCAATCGCCGATGACGACGTTAGCACCCGAATAAGTACCAGAAGTATGGAAAAGGCAGTTAAAAGCAGAAGAAGCAACAGGGTGCCATTTGTGGTGCTGCTGCCAACATACGAAAACAGCAAAAAGATCATGAAGACCGGAAAGCTGAGCAGCAGCCAATTGGTCTTATTTTCTAATACATATGTCTGAAATGGCTTGCGAAGAAATCGAAAAACAAGAAATACCAGTACTCCCGCCATCAGCAAATTGCCGACCCAGAATGGAAAACTCGTCAGCTGCCCGAAATACCGTATGAGAATTTTCCATAACATCTTCAGAACAAAGTAAGCAATAGAGGCTATCGTCCAGACGGCCATCGTCTGAAAAAAGCCGGAACGTGAAAGAATGTGCAGACAAATAACCGCCGGCAGGTAAGCCGTCAGCGGCAGTATGGTGAGTACCAGCGTACTATCCCGCCCGGAAAGCAGTAATGCCGCTTGCAGCAGAACAATACCGACCAACGTACCACCGCCAGCAAGCAGGCTGGCCGTTTTTGAAAACCGGCACTTCATCAGCCCTGCACAGATGAGTACATATGTAAGGAAAACAATCCCTTCCCACAGAAACTTTCCCCATTCAGCCGAAAACAGCATGCTCGCCTTCACTTCCTTTAACAAAAAACACAAATCTGAAGCGCATAAATCGTCAGCCCGATTTTTATTGAACATTGTCTAATTATTTTATCACATTGCCATATATATTTCAACGTGTTGACAATTTCCAATTGAATCCTCCTCAGCTTTATAAACCGTATTTTCTTAATACGCAAAATTTCTATTGTCAATATAACAAAGAAAACTGCTATAAAAATTTTTATAAACACTGATAACATGGATCAGAATATTCTTTTTTCGCCGTCTGGAAATACCCGTCTGCGTTTAGAAAGCGGTGCGTTACCGGGTCGTAATATAAAAAGAAATAAAACGTCTTTTCTAAAAACAGTTATCTTTAATCATCAAACCAATTGCTATTACAAATAAAAGAAATCCAAAGCTGTCAAAAATTCTGGAAAATTGCACCATATAATAAGTTGTAATTTTCTGATGCTCTATATCCAGAAGATTTTTTTTCATAAGCTGAATTGTTATAAAGTCAATTATCATTATTATAGAAAAAGATAATAGAAACACCATTATTCCAGAAAGATATATCTCAGTAAAAAATTCTATAAAAAATATTACAAAAAATCCTCCTGGAAGGGCTACAAAACATCGTATTAACTGCAAAATTAATACTGAACGCTTCCATTTATTATTGATTCCTAACCATTCCAGTATTGTCTGTTCCTTTTTCAACACTTTTCCTCCTTTACAATTAATATGTCCATCCACCGGAGCATTCCCATGGCTTACTACCTATTGGTCTTCCACAACTTCTGCATGTTCTTTGTTTTTTTGCCGCTCTCTTTGAGGTAGTTTTTTTCTTTGGGCTAGTAAATGTATAAGCTTTTCCCGTGATGGGACCTCTCACTTTTAATTCGCTTGTATGAATATTATATACTGCCATTGTTGTTGTTTCCGGACGGTTAATATGTATATCCGCTCCAACTCCAACACCGCCGAGAATAGACAACCCATTAATAGGTTCTGTGTATTCGTCAAGCCAAATGGCATCAGCTCCTATATACCATGCTGGTCCTCCACTCGCGCCCGCACAGGTCATCCCTTTTTCAAAAGTATATACATTATGCGAATCATCCCAAAGCCAGGAAAAAGTTCCTCCAATACTAGCATTACAGGATACCCCAACATCCAGATTTTCAAAAGAATGCCCCGTTTTTGTAAATTGGAAGGCAATATTTCCTTCTCCATCAATCGCAATTGCTCTTTGATAAGAGATACCCCATATTAAACTCGCACTAGGTCCTAAACCTAAAGATACCGCCCATTGTCCCGTGTTGTCCAAAAAGTTCACCGGGTTATTTGCACAATACGCGCTCATATTGGTATCCAGCACGCCGGTTCCTGTTTGAAAATACCCGTCTGCGTTTAGGAAGCGGTGCGTTACCGGGTCGTAATACCGCGTCATCAGGTAATATAATCCTGTTTCCGTGTCCTGGTAATACCCGCGGTAGCGGATTTTGTTTAAGTTCCCTATGTGCGTTTCGCTTGTTACCTCGCTCCCGCTTAAGCCTTTTATGCTTGTCACATTTCCCCAGCTGTCGTATTCATAAGACGCTACCAGCTTCCCGCTTGCATTGTACAGGCCTGTTACATCCCCGCGCCAGTTGTGCGCCGCATAGTAGGTCTTTTCTGTTCCTGTGGGCGTAAGCTTGTATTTGATCGCGCTTAAAAAGCCGTTTGCGTCATAGAAATACGCAAACTCCTTTTCCCCTCTGCTTTCATGCAGCAGTTTCCCGCCTGCATACTGGTACGTCCATTTTTCCCCGTTGACCGTTTTGCTCATGCGTACCCCGCCTGCGTCGTATGTATAGCTGATTGTTGTTCCTCCCTGCGTCAGGCTTTGCAACTGCCGCCCGTTTTCCCACGTCATGCTCATTCCGTCGCGGTAGTTCAGGGGATTGCCAATTGCGTCGTAGGTGATGCTCTGCCCGTCGTAGCTTGTCATTTTGTCCTTCCAGCTGTTGTCCCCATAGCCGTAGTTGATGGTTTCTGCGCCGATCCCTATGCCACTGGACGAAAGCTGCGTGATCGTTTCGTAATCCAGATTGCCGCCTTCGTCATACACATAGGTATGCTGTACGTTCTTTGCATGATCCTTTTCATACGTCAGCTGGTTTAGGCTGTCGTACTGGTAGGTGTGCCTTGTCACATACGCCCCGTTTACCAGCTCTTCTATCTTTGTGATATTCCCCATATCGTCATAGCTGTACCGGTAGGTGGCCGCTCCTATGCTTTCTGTCCGCACCTTTGTTGTGCGGTAGTAATCTTCTCCTTCCTCGTTGCGATCTGAAAGCTCGTAGACATACGATATTTCCAACGGCTCCGTTGTGTTCAGTGTTGTTTTTGTCAGCCGGTTCAATCCGTCGTAGGTATAGGTGATGTTCTTCCCGCCGTCTATCGTATGCTTGCTGGGCAGGTTGTCTTTATCGTATTCGTATGCGTTTTGCGCTTTCATATGCCGCGTTATATTGATAAGCTTTGTTACGTTATTGTTTAAATCGTACCCATATTCCAGCGCATACACGCTGCGGTCGCTTGTCTGCGCCTTGCCTGTGTCCTGCGCGCTTTGCCGCACAAGGCGGCCCGTTGTGTCGTATTCGCTGTCATACAGAAGACCATTTAAGCTGTCTTCATGCCGGATGACGGCTCCCGTTCTGTCGCTGTACGAATAATACTTCTGCCCGCTGCTGTTTTGTGTGGCAATATTCCCAAATGCGTCGTACGCATAGGTCACGTACCGCCCTGTCCCATAGGTCACACTGCTTAACAGGCCGTTGTTTGCACCATAGCTGTTCCTTGCCAGCAGCTTACTGCCCACTTTGCTGGCTGTTTTGTTGTTATATGCGTCGTATTCTATATTGTATTCCGTCCCGTTATGTGTGATCTTTGTCAGGTTCCGGTTTGTTCCCGTTGTATAGGTATAGCTGTTCGACACCGTGTACCCTTTATCCTCCAGTTGTTTGGATACACCCGTCAACAGATTGTTGTCCGCCTGGTAGCTGTATGTAACCGTTCCGCTGCTGTCTGTTGCGCTGGTAAGTGTTCCTGTATTCTGGTTGTAAGCATATGTGATTACTTTGCCGTCCTGGTCTGTAGCCTGATTGACAAACGCACCGTTTGATGTGTATGCTACGGTTGCCTTGATTGCCGCGCTGCCACCCTGGGTTTTGACCTCAAGCGCCGTTGGGTTCCCCTGCGCATTGTACGTGTAGTTGTAAGATACCTTGTTCTGGCTGACAGCCTTGGTCATGTTGTGCTTGCTGTCGTAGGTGTACTGGTAGTCGTACCCCTTGGCATCTATATATTTTGTAAGGTCTGCGTTGCTGTATTCCATATTGGACTTGCGGTCTGCATTTTGCTCCACCGTGACCAGCTCGCCGTCTTCGTTGTATGTATAGCTTTGCGCCACGTCTTTGATGAGCTGAATATTGTCAAAATAGGCCGTGTTTGCCTGCTGGTGGTACCTTAAATAGATCACAATTGCACTTGGCGTTTTATTGGCCGACGTTTCGTCGCTTAAATTAAACGCAGCGCTTGCAAACTGCCAGCCGGATATGGAGCGGTTGAACTCCGCCGGAAGCTTCCATACAGACGTGCCGTCTGTATATTTTACCTGTATGGAAATTTTAAAACGCCTGGTATTATCATTGTTTTCCGGCACCGCGTTTGCTCTGGCCCAGCCGCTGACGATGTATGTGTCGTTTTCGCTGCCCGAAACGGGCACAGACTGGTAAAGCTCCTTGTTTGCCTGTGCATCCCCGCGCATTCTAAAGGAATATGTGCCGTGCCTGTACTGTGTTGTGTCTTTAAAATCCGTATCGCTTGCAACCGTCAGCGCGCTGCCGGTCCACCCTGTGGGCAAATTACCTGAATATTTTTCAAAGCTTGCGTTTTCCAGCATATTGTATGTATTGGGTACATTATACTGCTCCACCTGCACCGCGTCAAAGTATGCCGTGCCGGTGGCCGCGCGCAGCGCAAGCTGGATTCTGGTTTTGCTGGAATTTTCCGGCACGGTAAAGGTCAGGCTTACCCTGCGCCAGCCGTTGTTGATGCTTGTGTCTGTTGTGCCCTTGATATGCTCAGACAGAAAGTCGGTGGTTGTATTGTCACTGTTAAATGAGGTCACGCCAATAAGCGCGCCGTAGTTTTCGGCTGTAGAGGTCACATCTTTTGTTTTAATATAGCCAGATACCGTGTATTTCACGCCCGGTTCCAGATCGGCGCTTTCAAGGTCCTGATAGGCTCTGGCCCTGGAGTCGCCCGTATATTGCGTAACGTTTAGCTTCAGGGATTGCCTGCCCAGGTATCTTTGCGCCGTTGTATACGCCATTGTGTAGGTGTTGTCGCCAATCCACTCCGCGTTTGCCCAGTTTGCGGAGCTTTCAAAATTATGGTTTTTCAGCAGATTGACGGCATTGGAACCCACCGCGTGGTCTGCGCTTACCCGGTTGATCTGCCTTAAGTTGCTTGCGTTTGCATTGACCGTCCCGCTTGTATAGGTGCAACCCGCGGCACCCAGGTCACGATTGCCGGTTTTGCTTTTGACGGAGGTCGTTCTGCCATACTGGTCAAACTGGTAGGTTGTGGTCAAATCGTCTGTATTGTCAAACACCCCGTCTACGCCGGCGGATTTGACAAGCGTGGTATTATACCGACTGCGGTCAAATGTAATTTTCTGTCCCGCCGTGCCGTCTGTACCGTACTCCTGCACAGACGCCACCTGCTTGCCCCTTGTGTTGGACGTATAGGTAAAGCTTATCTTGTAGCCGTCTATATCGGTAATACTGGTAATAGAGCCGTCGCTGTCATAAGTAAAATGGATTTCCGTCCCGTCGGGATTTTTTATTTTTGTCAGCCGATTGCCCGTATAGGTATATTTTTTGATACGCCCGGCGGGGTCTGTCATTTGTGTAATATAGCTATAACTCTGCTTAGCAAATGCAATGGGTTTGCCCGCGCCGTCTTTTACCGAGAGAATGCTTTTTTTATCTGCAGAGAGGGTCAAGGCGATTGCATTGCCGTTTGCATCAAGCATTTTTACCAGATTCCCATTTGCATTAAACACCAGCGTATTGTCATCTTCATCTGTAATTTTATATTTTTCATTTGTACTGGAAGACTGGATGGTAAGCTCCAGCTTCAGGCCGTCTTCATCATAATACTTTGTCTTGCCGTTTTCTGTTTTTTTATAAAAATAATGGTCTGTTCCGTCTCCGTCTGTATAGACGTACGGGTAGGTAGCAGCTGCGTCCCCTGTCAGGCCAAATTGTGAAGACGGCAAAAGTGTCTGCTGAATATTCATTCTCCAGCCCACACCCACATACGGCGCAATTTTGGAAAACTTTTCATTTGCCATATAGTTATTAAATACATGCTGTACGTTTACAGGCATTCTTCCCCCTGGTGTGGACATATCGCCATGTATAAATACAAGGTTGCCGGTATAGTCGTTAATATAGACTGTGCCGGCTGTGCCGGCTTCAAAGCTGGTGTATGTCCAGTAATCCTCCAGCCCTTTATTGTTGCGGTATGTAATTTCAAAAACAGGGCGCGGCACAGAGCTTGCCGGGTAATTGGCGGAATAAAAGGAAGCGCACTGGTAATTGTTTGCTTCGTCCAGCGGCTTGAGCATTATTCCATAGTTTTCCTCCCCATTGTACCATTTTTTCACACTGGTGGTAACATTCCATTTATGCCATACGTCCGGGTCATCCTCCACAAACGTATCATAATCCACAACATTTGCATAAAAATTAGGGCGGTTGTTCCAGGTAAGCGTACTCTGCGTCCAATTTTCCTTTACCTGATACGCACCAATGTACATCGTATCATAAAAAGAATTCTGATACACATGCAAGTTGATTTTTGCGTCGACAACCACGTCTCCTTTATTTAAATCAGGCAAATTCTTAATTTTTATAAAAGACCGGTATGTTTTATTTCCGCCCAACGTACCTGCATATACCGTCCCCGTATATCCGGAAGAACTTCCATAGCCATAGGCTGTGTTGGGCTCGTTCTGATTGATATAAGTACACTCTACAGCACCCCAGCTTTGACTGGTAATAAAGGTTGGGTCCACCGTGACAGGGAAGCATCTTCCTTCTGCTTGCAGCCATGTTTGATCCCCTGAAAGCAGAAGCTTTAGCCTGTTGTTTTTCTGCTCTTTGATTGTAAGCGTCAACTGTGTGCTGATCTCGCCATTTGCATCGCGCATAAAGGGCGCGGCAATTTCGTACACTGGCTCCCCCTGTTTATTTTGCAGCTCAATGCTATAAATATTTTTTTGCACGGCTGTTAATCCGGTAAGCTTGTACTCCACAAAAAACTCTGTTTGCGCACTTTTATCTTTTAAGATGATATTTTCCTTAACCCCTGCAGGCGTGACAAAATACTGCATATCCACATTTGGATACACATCCTTATAGAACGCCTGACTCACAAGGTTTTTGCGCACGGTAAACTTTTCGTTGCCGGAAAGCATTTGGTTGTTTTCAACAAAGTCTATCCTGCTTTTGTTGATCCCTGTATAGCCCCAGCTGACTTGATAACCGTCTGATTGAATCTGAACCATATTGTTCTTTTTTGCCTTGTCAGAAAGGCGGATATCCAGATTGCTTCTTTTCGGCGCGTATTCTGTACCATTTGCCTCTTCGTGTGTAGAAAGTATAGCATCCGGCGCCGCCTGCGTTTGCTCTTGCGGCGTTGTGTTATTCTCTTTTTGCAGCACGCCGTCTGTATTTTCGGTCGTCCGTTCGTTTTCCGCCGACGGTGCTTTTTTATCTGTATAAAACGTCCCTTCTGATGCCGTCTGCTGCGATACACTTTCACGGTTCGGCTGTGTCTGTGTTGCTTCTTTCCGAGTATTTTCTGCCTGCTTTTCCTGTAATGTGTTGTCGTATTCAACCCAGTTTCCCTCAGCATCCTGATAATGGACAGGGTATTCATACTGCACAGCCATAAAACTTCCGTTGTCCAGACGAAAATGCTTGGTAAAACGGCCGCGTTTCCCATTGATTTCCGCAAGAATTTTTGCCGGCTTTTCCTCCTGTTGCGCCACGGTTCCATTCCGGCCGTTTTCCGTTTGTATTACTTGCCCATCTGCACTTGTCTGCGCTTCATCTGCAGTTTGTGCCACAACTTGCGCCGGCAGCAGGAAAACAAAAAGCGCAACCAGCACAAATACTATGCTTGTCCGCAATATGTTCCGCTTTTTCATGTTTTCTCCCATCCTTTTCAGTTTTTATAAAACCCCCAAAAATATAGATATATTCTGTATAAAAATAGTAACATATAACAAGAAATAAATCAAGGTATTTTTTACCATTTAATATATTTACTATATAAAAATAAAAACACCGGTATTTTTCTTATCCATGTTTAAAATACCGGTGTTTTTTTAATTTTCATTTTTTATTTTTCGGAAATTCCTTCCATTTCATGCGGGGTTACCGTATTGTAGCCATCCAGAAACGTGTGTACCGGCGCATTTTCCTCTTCACGGTAACCAATAATGGTCGATAAATTAATATTATGCACGCTTCTGAATATGTTCATATCTATATAGCTGCTGGTTTTGCGCAGCTGTGCAAGCAGCTGTTTGATTTCTGCACGTTTAGAGTGTTCTGCGTTTTCTTGCTTTTCTGTCTCTTGTGTAATCCGGCAGGCGCAACGGATAAAGGAAAGGCCATTGTAACGCGCCCAGGACGTAATGGCTTTTTCACGTACCATGTATAACGGGCGGATCAGCTCCATCCCCGGAAAGTTTTTGCTGTGTAGCTTTGGCATCATGGTTTTAATCTGCGCCCCGTAGAGCATGCTCATCAAAATCGTTTCAATCACATCATCAAAATGATGGCCCAGCGCAATTTTGTTACACCCGGCATCCTGTGCCGCCCTGTATAGATGGCCCCGGCGCATTCTGGCACATAAATAACAAGGAGAACCTGTATTTTTGCCGACCACCTGAAAAATATTGCTTTCAAAAATTGTAACCGGGATCTGCAATTTTTGCACATTATCCAAAATTTTCTGCCTGTTTTTCATGTTATAGCCGGGGTCCATGACAATATATTTCGCCTGAAACGGTACTTCACTGTAAAGCTGCAGGTGCTGTATACATTTTGCAAGCAGCATGGAGTCTTTTCCGCCGGATATGCATACAGCGATCCTGTCGCCGCTTTGAATCAGCTGATAATCCTTGAGCGCGCCAATAAACGGATGCCATATTGTCTTTTTATATTTTTTTATAATACTGGCTTCCGCCATTTGATGCAATTTCAAAAATGTCACACCTTACCTATTGCAGTCATAAAATAAAAAGACAGCGCCGCTGCAGTTTTTAAAAAATCAGGCCCCAGAAAGGATGATTGCTTTGCCCGACCGTTACCCGTTTTCTCTGCCTCCTCTGCCCTACGCCTATGATGCGCTGGAACCGATTATCAGCAAAGAAAACATCTACCGTCACTATAATCAATACGCACAGGGATATGTAGACCGGTTAAATCAGACACTGTCTGAATATCCGCAGTTTCAGGACTGGAGCCTGAAGGCTCTTGTCGTTTACGCCGACAACTTTCCCATTGGAATCCGTACACAAATACACAATTATGCAGGAGGTCTGTACAACCATATACTTTATTTTGGGAGCGTGAGTGAAAAGCGCAATACGTACCCCAGCGGCGCGCTGCTGCGCGAACTCAACCGTACATACGGATCTTTTGAAAAGTTTCAAACCGCCTTTAAAAGCTGTGCGCTTTCTGTGGCAGGGTCCGGCAACGCCTGGTTGACTTATAACGCCGCCTGCCGGCTGCAGATTATCTGCACGTCGAACCAGGATACGCCGCCACTTTCCATTTTAAATCCGCTGCTTGTGGTAGACTTGTGGGAACACGCATATTACCATACGTTTTATTTTGATCGGGAAACCTATCTGGATAACTGGATGAAAGTGGTAGATTGGGATATTGTAAGCGCGCGCTACAGCTGTTAATCAGAAACGCGGTCGTTTTCAGCCTTTATCATAGAGCATAACCAGAGCGCTTCCCTGGTGGAGCGTAAGCACCGCACAGCTGCTTCTGACCACGTTGCTGACCCCCAGGGGGAAGGAGGAAGTAAGTTCCTGTTTTGCAAGCTCATATTCAAAGCCCTGGTGCGTGACCGTGCAACCGGCACAGCCAAAAGGAAAGACAGAAAGCACACAGCCTTCTTTATTATGTACGGGAAAATCGCCAGCGGGCGCGTAATACACCTGCAAACCTTTCCCCAGAAGAACGCCTTGCGCGCCGTTTTCATACAAATACTGTAAAGCACTGTAGTTTGCAAACGTATGGTCTTCGCGGCCTCCCAGCGCGCCCAGTAATATAAACTCTCTATATCCGCGGCGAAGCCCTTCTTTAATTGCAGACATTGTGTCTGTATCGTCTTTATGCGTAGGCAGCAAAATAATTGGCACATCTGTTTGCGGCCTTTGTGACGAATCAAAATCACCAACAATGACCGACGGCTTCACCCCCGCTTTTTGGGCAAACAAGTAGCCGCCATCGGCGCAAATAACAAAATCGTCGGTTCGGACCGTCTGCCGGAGCAGGGTTATATCAAAGGATGGGGAAGCCGCAACAATCACACATCTGCTCATTTCAGCTCCCACTCCTTTATATCCTTAACTTCGTTATACATGGAAACATAGCTTTCAAAACGGGAAAGCGGGATTGTTCCATTTTGAACCGCCTCCAGCACCGCACAGCCTTTTTCTTTAACATGCGCGCAGGAAGTAAATTTACAGCGGTGCAGATAAGGCTCAAATTCCGGGAAGCAATACTGGAGCTTCTCTTTTTGAATCATCTCATAGCGCTGCAAATCCAATGTGGAAAAACCGGGCGTATCTGCCACAAAACCACCGTCGGTCTTAAACAGTTCAACCGTTCTTGTCGTATGGCGACCCCGCCCCAGTTTTTGGCTTGTATGTGCGGTAGAAAGCTGCAAATGTGGAAAAACGCAGTTTAGCAACGACGATTTTCCCACGCCGGAATTGCCTGTAAAAGCCGTTATACAGCCGGATAAAAGCGCTTTTATTTCGCTGACGCCGCTTCCGTCATATTTGGAAAAACAAATGGTGCGGATCCCCGCACTGTCATAAATATTTTGCAGTGCGGCCGGATGCTGCAAATCTGTTTTTGAAATCACAAGCACCGGCTCTATCTGCCCGTTAACAGCCACAGCCGTCATTTTGTCGATTACAAGCGTATTGGGCGTGGGATCACAAACAGACGCAACGATAAAAAGCCTGTCCAAATTTGCAACAGTTGGACGCGCCAGTTTGTTTTTTCTGGGCAAAATTTTTTCAATCGCGCAGTATCCGTCGTTGGGGTGCAGAAATACCACATAATCGCCTACACAGGGGGAATCTCCTTTATTTCTAAACGCGCCGCGCGCTTTGCACTCATACACTTTACCGGCGGCTTCCACATAATAGAAGCCGCCGGTCAATTTTGTTATAATACCGTTTAACTGTTCCATTGGTTCGCCTGCTGTCAATAGTACTCGTAGGGGTCTGTAGGTTCTTCCGGCGACCACCATGTTTCCGGTTCTGTGGGCGCTTCCGTGGGCGCCTCCGTGGGTGGTTCCGTTGTCGGATATACATAATCATACCTTGTGGTTGTAACCTCTTGCGTATCAAAATTGACAACATATTCCCTGTAGACATTGCCGTCAAGATCAACCACCACATTTGTATTTCCTGTGCCGGTGACCTCTATGGTATATGTGCTGTTATACTTTGGAACAACATATTTGGAATAGGTCTCATTGACAACGCCGTCCACCGTAACGCGCAGGAACACTGTGTCTTCCACATCTTCAGGAAGATCTACATAAATTTGCACAGTGGATTCACGGCTGATGCCTCTTGCCACAATCAGTTTAACGGTTGATCCGGCTTCGAGCCTTGTATCATATAACGGGCTTTGCGCAATAACCGTATCCTGCGGCTTATCGACTTCATCGTTGTACTCATAGTCCACGACAAAGCCGTTTTCCGTTTCCAGTGTATACTTGGCTTCGTCAAGCGTTTTACCCAGAACATTGGGTACCGGAATCTTCGTGGCCTCCGTATTTTTTGTCCTGCTTACAAAGATTTTAACAACCGAGTCCACCTCAACCTCGGAACCGGCTTTTGGGGATGTATCCCGCACCATTCCTTCTGCGGTGGAGTCGTCGAGCACGTAAATAATCTCTGTCTCCAGATTTTTCTGTTCAATTTTCTGCCTGGCAGAATCCTCTGGTTCGCCGTTTACATATGGCACGGAAACAAGGGTGTTTGTACTGTTAACCGTAAGCGTAATCACAGAGCCTTCCCGGATCATTTTATTGCTGGGTTCAGGATCCTGCTTTAAGATTGTGCCAACTGCCTGGTCCGGGTCAAAAGAATTTTGAATTTCCCATGTAAATTTATATTCCGGATTGTTTTTGACGTCGTCTATATTCTGTCCTACAAAGTTTGGAATTGGAACTGCAGCGCTGGCATCGCCCTCACATGCATTGAACAGAGCAACTACCACACATACAATTGCTACCAGCGCAAAGGATAATACCACACCAATGACAATATTGGTTGTGGGCGATTTTCTTTTTTCCGCTTCTTCCTGTATATTTTCAAAGCTGTCGTCATATTTTTTGCGGTCAACCGCACGCACATCGTGAATTGCATCTGCTATTTTGGCAGGCTCTTCATTTGTAAGATACGTATATTCAAAGCGTATGCTTGGATTTTGCCTGAACAATTCAATGTCTTTGAGCATTTCCCCCGCCGTCTGGTAACGCTGACGCGGGTCTTTTTGCATGGCTTTAATTGTAATTTCTTCCAGGCCGTCCGGTATGGAGGGATTGATCTCCTGAGGCGGCCTGGGATTTGATTGCAGCTGCATAATTGCCACGGAAACCGCATTATCTGCTTCAAACGGCAATTTTCCCGTGATCATTTCATACAGCATAACCCCCACTGAATAAATATCGGACTTTCCGTCGGTCAAATCGCCCCTGGCCTGTTCCGGTGCAATATAATGCACAGAGCCAATCGCCTTGTCTGTCATGGTGCGGGTCTCCATATTGGAAAAACGTGCAATCCCAAAATCGGTAACCTTAATCGTACCGTCCTGCAAAAGCATAATATTTTGCGGCTTAATATCCCGGTGGACAATACCTTTTTCGTGTGCATGCTGTAAGGCCTGCAAAATTTGTACGGTAAAATGCACCGCTTCTTTCCAATTGATTTGCTGCTGATTGTCAATATATTCTTTAAGCGTGATCCCGTCAATATACTCCATAACGATATACTGGATCATATCGCCAAAACTAACGTCATAAACCTTTACAATATTGGGGTGTGACAGCACGGCAATTGCTTTGGATTCATTTTTAAAACGCCGCACAAATTCTTCACTGGCGGAAAATTCATCTTTGAGAATTTTAATGGCAACGACCCGGTCGTCAATTGTGTCATACGCGCGGTATACCATGGCCATACCGCCCACACCAATAAGTTCGTGTATTTCATAACGACTGTCCAGCTTTTTCCCCGAATACTTATCCATCCATCTCACTCCCGTTACTGTTGTGCAGTTATTACGGCAACTGTTATATTATCGCTGCCGCCCAGCCCCTTTGCACCTTCTACCAACGCCTGCGTAAACGCATCTGCACTGTTTTCCAAAGACAGCCTGACAATTTCTTCCGGCGTCAGGTAGTTGGTAAGCCCATCCGAGCAAAGCAAAATTTTGTCGCCCGGTTCAAACGGCGCTTCTATATAATCAAGATGTATCTGCGGTACAATGCCAAGCGCCCTTGTAATATAATTTTTATTGGGATGCACCATCGCCTGCTCCGGCGTCAGTTCGCCTTTTTCAACCATTTCCTGCACGACGGAATGGTCAACTGTTAATTGCTGTATTTTATTTTCGCGTATAGCATACACACGGCTGTCCCCCACATGGACAATATGCGCCTTATTTTCCTTCACAAGCACCAATTCTATCGTCGTACCCATGCCGCGCAACATCTGGTCTGCCTTTTGCATTTCATACAGTTTGCTGTTGGCACGCTGGACGACCCCTGTCAGAAGGTCAACAGTCTGGTCGTTTGTCAGCGCTTTGTCATATTCCTGCGTAAGAAATTGCGCCACTGTTTCCACTGCAACTTCGCTTGCAACATTCCCGCCGTTTGCACCGCCCATACCGTCGCAGACAACGGCCCATACGGCCTGATCTGAAAAACTGCCGCATTTGCATGCGTCCTGGTTGGATGTTCTGACAAGCCCTATGTCGCTTTTTAAGTAAACCTCCAAGCTGTCATCCTCCTTTGCTTAGTATTTTATAAAAATTACGTTTTATCAGCATTGTTTTTCCGGGAAGTCTCTGTAGATTTTCCCTTCAACTGGCCGCATGAAGCTCCAATATCGGCGCCAAGGGTGCGCCTTACGGTTGCTGTGATCCCGTTTTTTTCAAGTATATTGCAAAAGGCCACCTGCCGTTTGGGGCCGCTCTTCCTGTAAGACGCGCCGTTGATTGTGTTAACAGGGATCAGATTGACATGGCAAAGCATCCCCTTGAGCAGCGTTACAAGCTCGTAAGCACATACATCTGTATCGTTGAAATCTTCTATCATAGCGTATTCAAACGATATACGCCTTCCGGTCTTATGAATATAGTACCTGCAGGCTTCCATAAGCACCGCAATGGGGTATTTTTTGTTTACGGGCATGATTTGTGTGCGCATGCGGTCATTTGGCGCATGCAAAGACACCGAAAGCGTCAACTGCAAACGTTTGTCAGCCAGCACCCGGATTTTATGTGCCAAACCACAGGTAGACAGCGTAATATGGCGCATGCCAATATTCAAACCATTGTCGGATGTGACCAACCTGATAAACCGCAGAACATTGTCAAAATTGTCCAACGGCTCGCCCATACCCATTAAGACAATATTGGAAATTCGGATATGGCAGTCTTTTTGCGCCGCCTGAATTTGCGCCAGCATTTCGCTGGGCTCCAAATTTCTGATAAAACCGTTCTGGCCGGTCGCGCAAAACGTACAGCCCATTTTACAGCCGGCCTGTGTTGAAACGCACAGCGTATACCCAAAATGATAATTCATTAATACGGCTTCAACATAGGCACCGTCATGCAGACGATACAAATATTTTATTGTATCATCATAACAAGAAATGTATTTTTTTTCAATACTTGCAACAGAAATGTAATAAATCTCGCTGAGCTTTACCCGCACATTTTTAGGTATATTCAGCATTTCGTCAAAACTTTCTACAGACTTTTCATGCAGCCATTTAAAAATCTGCTGCGCCCGGTAAGGTTTTAGTGCAAGCCGTGCAAGCGACTGTGTAAGCTCTTCCACCGTTAACGATTTGATATCTGTCATACCCCGTTCACATCCTTTTAAACGCGCTGATAAAAAAGCCGTCTGTCCCGTTTATATGTGGAAAAAGCGTAAGCTCATTATTTTCTTCGTTGATTCCCCTTTTAACGCCCCGCGGCAAGACCAGTTCCAGAGGTGCAAAGGTTTTATAATTGGTTTTCAAAAATCGCCTGGATATTTCACCGTTTTCCGCAGGATTCAGCGTACAGGTAGAATATATAAGCGTACCACCCGGCTTTACGAATGCGGCAGAATTGCACAGGATTGCATATTGCAGCTGTGGCAGCGTGGACAAGCCCAAATCGCTTTTATACCGTATTTCAGGTTTCCTGCGCAATAGCCCCAGACCGGAGCAGGGCACGTCACACAAAACCAAATCGGCGGCCGCCGCGCTTTTACAGGAGTTTGAAGCGGCGTCCCGTACCGATACATGCACGCTGGACAAATGCAGGCGCTTTGCCATCTGTGCAACAAGCCTGCATTTATGGTCATACAGATCATAGGCGAAAACCGTACCCTTGTCCTGCATAAGCAAGGCAAAATTCATGCTTTTTCCGCCCGGCGCCGCACATACGTCTATTACAGTTTGTCCTTCTTTGGGAGCAAGCATTTCACACAAAATCTGTGAAGCGCCGTCCTGTATGTAAAACAGTCCCTGTTTATAGGCCTTTCCATGCTCAATTGCGCCTGTATCGGTAAGCACAACTCCATTTTGCAAGAAGGGTGCGTCCTGTGCATGAATCCCTTCCTGTTTCAACGCCTGTATTAATGCCGCCTTATTCGTCAGCCCCGTATTGACCCTGGCCGTCAGCGGCGGCCTGCCGTATAGCGACTGCAACAGCGCTACAGCAGTTTCCTGTCCGTATGCGTCTACCCAGAGATGTATAATTTTCTGCGGGCAGGCATATTTAATGCTTAAATATTTATATTTATCCTTTTGAGGATCTGGTAAAACATATTTCTCCGGCGTGCGGGCTATGTTTCTTAAAACACCGTTGACCAGGCCGCAGGCGGCATGTAATCCCAGCTTTCTGGCTAGTCTGACAGATTCATTAACGGCTGCGCTGTCCGGTATTTTATCCATAAAAACAAGCTGAAAAGTTCCCATGCGTAAAATACACCGCACCGCGGGTTCCACCTTCTGCAGAGGCATTTTCACATAACCATTTAGAATATAATCCAGCGTAAGTTTGCGCTCCAGCACGCCGTAGAACAGAGCCGAGACAAGCGCGGTATCGCGCCTGTCAAGGCCGCTGCGTTTTACGGCCGCGTTCAGTGCAAGATTGGAATATGCTCCGGAAAGCTCCACCTTCAAAAGCGCCTGCAGCGCCGTCTTTCTCGCGTCTGCCATAGGTCAGTTTCTGCGCCGGTTTGCTATTACCAGCAGGCGTAACAAACTCATAATTGCTGTAAAGGCGGCTGCTACATAGGTCATTGCCGCAGCGGAAAGCACGCTTTTGGCGCCGTTGTATTCGTTTCCTTCCAGCATGGCGCTATTTTTAATTGCCGCAAGCGCACGCTTGCTTGCATTAAATTCCACTGGCAGCGTAACCACGGTAAAAACGACCGACGCCGCATAAAACAGAATCCCCAGATATAAAACCCAGTCGTACTGCACCGGCAGGAACAGTCCAACAATAATTAAAATCCACGAAATTTTAGAGCCCGCGTTGCAAACGGGAAGGATCGCGCTTCTGAGCCTGTTGGGTAAATATCCCTGCGCATGTTGCACCGCGTGCCCTGCTTCGTGCGCCGCAACGCCGACGGCTGCAATCGTCGGTGAATCATATACCGGTTCGGACAGGCGAATGGTATTGCTTCTGGGATCAAAATGGTCTGTCATTTTGCCTGCCACACGTTCAATCCGCACATTGGTAACGCCGTGTGCCGAAAGCACGCTTTGCGCCGCTTCCACGCCGGTTATACGCCGGGTATTGGAAATTTTGGAGTATTTGCTAAAGGCAGAACTTACTTTTGTCTGCGCAATCATGGATATAACCAGGCAAGGCAAAATAAACACAAGGTACGTCCAGTCAAACCAGTAAAAAAAAGGCATTTTATACACTCCCTGTTGAATCTATATGCAAAATACAAACGTCTTACAAAAAACTGTCGCCGGGCCGCAGAGGATGCCCACGCAGGAAATCGGAGGCGGCCATGCGCTTTTTCCCCTCAAGCTGCACCTGCTCAATCACAACGCTTTTCTCACCACAGGCAACGGTAAGCGGCGCAATAGACAGCACGGTTCCCGCTTTTCCGCTTTTTTCACACAACCGGGTATGAAAAATTTTCAGTTTTTTCCCACCAATACTGGAAACGGCCACAGGCCAGGCGTTTAATCCGCGCACCTGGTTATGCACCTGCGTGTTTTTTCGGTTCCAGTCTATAGCACACATGGATTTTTGAAGCATTGGCGCATAAGTGGAAAGGGCGTCGTCCTGCCTTTTCCCATGCAAAGCTCCAGCCTGCAACGCTGCAAGCGCCTTTATAAGCAGCTGCGCGCCCAGAACAGAAAGCCGGTCATGCAGCTGCGCCGCCGTTTCGTCCGGCCCGATGGGCAGAGCCTCCTGCAGCAGCATATCACCTGTGTCCAGGCCTTCTTCCATTTGCATAATTGTAATTCCCGATTCCGTTTCGCCGTTTAAAACGGCCCACTGAATGGGGGCTGCGCCTCTATATTTTGGCAAAAGCGAGGCATGCACATTGACGCAGCCGTACCTGGGAAGAAATAAAATCTCTTTTGGCAAGAGCTTCCCATAAGCCGCCACCACAATAATTTCCGGGCAAAGCGCTTTTAAAACCTGCAGTGCCTGCCCGTCTTTAAGCGTAGCCGGCTGGTAAACGTCTATCCCATGCACCTGAGCACAAACCTTTACAGGCGGCGGCATAAGCGTATAGCCTCTTCCGCGCGGCTTGTCCGGCTGGGTAAAAACAGCTCGCACATTGTGCCCGGCCTGTAACAGGGCTTCCAGACACGGTACGGAAAAATCCGGCGTACCCATATATACAATTCGCATGCTATCAGTCCTTATTTAAATATATGCAATTTATTTTAAATTTATTGCTCCAGCTCTTCCGGGGAAAGTTTGCGGACGACCTTTGTTAAAAAAAGGATCCCGTCAAGATGGTCAATTTCGTGGCAAAAAGCTTTGGCAAGAAGAGCTTTTCCACTTATCGTAAAACTTTTGCCGTTGCGATCCTGCGCACGGACTGTGACATGCATCGGCCTTTTGGTAATCCCCCACTGCCCCGGGCAGGAAAGGCAGCCCTCTACCTCATATTGCGTTCCGCTTTCTGTAATAATCTCCGGATTTACAAGTTCAATCACGCCTTCGCCCACATCTATTACAACTACGCGGCGCAGCACGCCCACCTGAGGCGCTGCCAATCCTACACCGTTTGCCTGATGCAGCGTTTCGGCCATATCATCCAGAAGCTGCGCAAGGCGCGCATCAAAGTTTTCTACTTTACGGCAAACCTTTTCTAAAATGGGATCCCCCTGTTTGACTATATTTCTGATCGCCATATCTATCATCCTTTTATAATATAGAATCCGGATTGATATCCGCATATACAAAAACGCTTGTATATTTGCTGTTTTTACTAAAACTGGTCAGTAAACGCGCAATCATGGCGCGAAAATCCCTGCTGTTTCTGCATTTGATTACCAGCTTATGCCTGTATTTATGATTAACGCGCCTGACCGCCGCCGGGGACGGCCCCAGCACGCGAAGCGGCAGAGAAGAATACTCCTCCTTTGCCAAGGCGCATAACGCCAAAGTAAAATCGTTTGCCGCACCGGCGGTTGTTTCTTCATTTTCGCCTATAAATCCCACCATACAGATATCTGCCAGCGGCGGGTAAAGCATAGCCTTGCGCATTGCGATCTCCGTTTCAAAAAAAGCGTCATAATCCTGCGCCGCTGCAAGACGGATCACCGGATTTTCCGGCGTAAACGTCTGAATGACCGCTCTTCCCTTGGCTTTACCCCTGCCGGAGCGCCCAACCACCTGTGTTAAAAGCGAAAACGCGCGTTCATAGCTTCTAAAATCGTCATTGTAAAGCGCCTGGTCCGCATTTAACACACCAACCAGCGTAACATTGGGAAAATCGAGCCCTTTCGCCACCATCTGGGTTCCGACCATAATATCGTATTCCCCCTGCGCAAACTGCCGCAGCAACTTTTCATGCGAATATCTGGACATAGTAGCGTCCGCATCCAGCCGCAGAACCCTTGCTTCCGGCAAAAGCTGCAAAAGCGTTTGCTCCGCACGCTGCGTCCCAGTTCCGCTGTAACGCAGGCCGTGCTTGTGGCAGGACGGGCATTCGTCTGTAAAGCGCTGCGAGTAACCGCAGTAATGGCACATCAGCCTGTTGTTTGCCGAATGGTACGTTAAAGAGATCGAACAATTCGGGCAAAGCGCCACTTCCTTGCAGTGCCGGCACGCCACAAAGGTATTATGCCCACGGCGGTTTAATAAAAGAATCGACTGCTTATTGGCTTCCAGATTTTCGGCAAGCCCCTGCAGCAGCAGCGAGGAAAAACCCGTATGGTTTCCCTGCTCCGCCTCTATATACATATCCGCCGTCAAAACGTCCGGCAATTGCGCATGCCCATAACGTTTTTTTAACACATGCAGCGAATAGCGCCCTGTTTTTGCATGGTAAAAACTTTCTACCGACGGTGTTGCAGAAGACAGCAAAAGCAGACAATGATGGTTTGCACATCTGCGCTTTGCAACTTCTCTTGCATGGTAACGCGGCGCAGATTCCGATTTATAAGTATATTCCTGCTCTTCGTCCATTATGATTAACCCAAGCTGTTCAAACGGTGCAAAAACGGCGCTTCTGGTCCCAATTGCAACTTTTGCATGGCCCCTGCGAACCCGCTTCCACTCATCCAGCCGCTCGCCCATGGACAAGCCGCTGTGGAAAACAGCTACGTCATCCCCATACCGCGCGCGGAACAGCGCGATCATCTGCGGCGTAAGCGCGATTTCCGGGACCATGACGATCACGCCTTTGCCGTCGTTGCATACCTTGTCGATCAGTCGCATAAAAACAGACGTTTTTCCCGAACCGGTAACACCGTACAGCAGCGATACGCTCCCTTTTCCCTGCATATATTTTGCAAGCAGCTGCTCATATGCCTTTTGCTGTTCCTGTGTTAAAACGATCGTATGTTTTTCGGGAATATCCTGCGCATACTGCGGCATACGCAGCACCTCTGCATGAAAATACTGTGCAACGCCTTTTTTTACGAGCGCGTCGCACACAGAACGGGTCACACCTGTAAAATAACAGACCTCCTTTAAAGAAACGGCGTCCGTCATCTGTAAAAGTGAAACGACCTCTTCCTGTTTTGGGGACAGCTTTTGCCCCTGCGGCGCTCTTTCTGTTAGACGAATCATTTTTTCAGACGCGTCCTGCACCCTGCGCACCGTACCATCTGTCCTGCACAGAAGGCCTTTGCGCACCATATTATCCGGCAGAGGGGAATCCACAGCAAGTCCCATAGCTTCTAACAGCAGGTCTTTTTTCACAGGTTCCCTGCGGCTTTGCAGAAAAGCAAGCACCGCGCACTCCTGTTGTGAAAGGCTGTTTAAACGCTCTTCTGGCTGCGCATGCGTATTAACGCTGTACAGCGGCGTAATTTTATATTGTATGCCTGCCGGCAGCATGGCTTTAACTGCGTCGTAATACGTGCAAAAGCAATGCTCCCGGATAAAAAGGGCAAGCTGCGCAAGTTCTGCAGTTAAAATAGGTTGCTCGTCCAAAACGCAGGATATTTCCTTCAGCTGCGTTTCCCCCGCAGCGGCGGCAAGCCGCAGGACAAACCCCTGTCTTGCCCGGTTGCCTTTGGCAAACGGAACAAGCACCCTGCTGCCCACGGCCACTTTGCGTACAAGAGTCTGCGGGATTATATAACTGAAAAGCCTGTCAAAATGATAGGCGGTTTTTTCGACAGCGACCTGTGCAATCAATGGGGTTTTCTTAGTCATTGACTTCCGGCTCTAAAATATTGTATCTGTGCTGCTTAAAATCCTCGATGGCAAGCAGCACAGGTTTTTCATCTGTAATAATATTTTCTTTTTCAAACTGCGCGGCAATTTGCCTTGCGCGCTTTGCTACGCCAATGACAAGGGCATATCTTGTTGTTTTATTTTCCAGCATGTCGTCAACGGATGGTCTGCGCATCTGCAAGCACTTCCTTTATAAAATTTTTCATTTTTACTGTTTTGTTCTTTTCAGAACGTAGTATGCTCAGTATATCCTGCACACAGTCGTCCAGAGTGTCGTTAATTACAACGTAGTCATAATTTTCGGCCTGCCGAATCTCCTGCAGTGCGGCGTCCAGCCGCCGCCGGACGGTTTGTTCATCCTCTGTCCCTCTGCCACGCAGCCTGTCTGCCAGCACAGCGAAAGATTTTGGGATTAAAAAAACACTTACGGCGTCCGGACACTTTGCCCGGACCTGTCCGCCCCCCTGCACTTCTATTTCCAGAATAACGTCGTTTCCACAGGCAATCTGCTCATCCACATATTTTTTCGGTGTACCGTAATAGTTTCCGCAATAGCAGGCGTATTCGAGCACTTCGCCGCGGTCGATCATTGCTTCAAAATCCTTTTGGGTGGTGAAAAAGTATTCTCTGCCGTTTTCTTCCCCCAAACGCGGTTTTCTGGTCGTGGCGGATACCGAAAGACAGATTTTGTCACTTGCTTTCAAAAGCTCTTTGACAACCGTTCCCTTCCCAGCACCCGAGGGCCCGGAAAGTACTACCAGCAGTCCCTTCTGCTTTGGCATACTACTCCACCTCCTCAACCGATGCCCGGTTTGAAAGGCTTTCCGGGTTTTTGGCAGACAGCACCACATGGTCACTGTCTGTAATGATGACAGACTTTGTGCGCCTGCCGTAAGTAGCGTCTATTAAAGCGCCCTGTTCCTTGGCATCCTGTATGATCCGTTTGATCGGCGCGCTGTCGGGCGACACAATTGCAATGATCCTGTCCCCTGACACCATGTTTCCAAACCCGATGTTGATAAGCTTCATAATGCAGCTCCTTTTTTCGGATGGATTGCACATCAGATTCACCCGCATGCAAGCATCCTGTTATTCTATGTTCTGGATCTGTTCCCTGATCTTTTCAAGCTCGGCCTTGATATCCACCACCATGTGCGCCAGAGGTGCATTTTGTACTTTAGAACCTATGGTGTTGGCTTCGCGGTTCATTTCCTGCAAAATGAAATCGATCTTACGGCCGACAGGCTCTTCCGCCTCCAAAAACTTATACAACTGGTCAAAGTGGCTTCTTAAGCGCACCGTTTCTTCTGCCACCGCCGTTTTATCGGCGAAAATGGCTGTTTCCGTCAGCAGGCGCTGTTCGTCCACTGAAACATCCTGCAATAGCTCTTTTAAGCGTTCCTCCAGTTTTATTCTGTATTCCTGCACTGTTTGGGGCGAAAGTGTTTCAATTTGTTTTACAATGGAAAGGATCGTTTCGCAGCGCAAAAGCACGTCCTGCTTCATACGCTCGCCCTCTGTCCGGCGCATATTAAGAAAGCCCGCAAGCGCTGTATCCAGTACGGGTAGGACGCACGCCCACACTTCCTCTTCGTCTTCCTGGGGCTTGTGCAGGGTAAAAATATCCCCAAAACGTGAAAGCGCAGAAACAGAAATGTCATTTTGTATTCCGTATGTGTCCGCAAGCTCCTGCATAGCGCCGACATATCCGGACGCAAGGCTGTGGTTGAGCGTAACGTTTGCCTGTGTTTCCTCGGCGCAGACCACGCCGACATAAACGTCCAATTTCCCTCTGGATACCTGTTTTGAAATATACGATTTAAGCTTTTCCTCCAAAAAGGCGTAGCCTCTGCTTGTTCTGCAATTAAATTCAAAATAACGATGATTGACCGATTTGATCTCGACTGAAATCTCTCTGCCTCCAACCGTTTGCTCGCTTCTTCCAAAGCCGGTCATACTTTTGATCATTTTTGTACCTCGTCTTTTTTTCTGGCCATATACTGCCATATTACAATTTATATATTTTAGCAGTTTTATTTAAAAAAAGCAAGGTTTCCTCGTAAACGCAGGGTAAAATTTCCACAGCCAAACGCGGTATTGTTGCATTCCCATTTAAAATATGCTAGAATAAACCGTAAAAATATTTGCAGGAGGCAACCGAATATGTCAGGACATAATAAATGGAGTACAATCAAGCAGAAAAAAGGCAAAAACGACGCGGCAAGGGCAAAGGTTTTTACCAAAATTGGCCGTGAGCTTGCTGTGGCTGTGCGCGACGGCGGCAGCGCCGACCCTGCAGCAAACTCCAAACTGCGCGACTGCATCGCTAAGGCAAAAGCCAACAATGTTCCCAATGAAAATATAGAGCGTATTATTAAAAAAGCATCCGGCGAGGGCAGCGCAAATAATTATGAGGCGATCACATACGAAGGCTACGGGCCGGGCGGAATTGCCGTAATTGTAGAAACGCTTACAGATAACCGCAACCGCACCGCAGGCGACGTACGCCATTATTTTGACAAGTTTGGCGGAAATATGGGCACGCCCGGCTGCGTTGCATTTATGTTTTCCCAAAAAGGCGTACTGGTTATTGACCGTGAGGAGCATGACCTGGACGAAGATAAAGTGATGGAAGACGCGCTGGAAGCCGGTGCTTCTGATTTTCAGGCAGATAAGGACGTATTTGAAATTTATACCGAGCCGGAGGATTTTGGCGCAGTAAACGAAGACCTGACAGCGAAAGGCTATTCTTTTGCATCTGCTGAGGTAGAAATGGTGCCCAGCACCTATACAAAGCTTACAGACGAGGAGCAAGCGACGAAAATGCAAAAGCTGCTCGATATGCTTGAAGACAACGACGATATCCAAAACGTCTGGCATAATTGGGAAATGGATGAATAAATGAAAGGCCGCCTGCAGGGCGGTTTTTTCATTTAGCTTCCACATTTTTTGTGGTACGATTGAAAAAAACGGGGTAGGCGTTATGAGAACCATTACAATTGAAAAAAACGACGCAGGACAGCGGCTGGATAAATTTATAGCCAAGCGCTTTAACAGCATGCCCAAATCGCTGCTTTACAAATATATCCGTACCAAATATATCAAACTCAATGGAAAAAAATGTCTGCCGGACACAATCCTTACGCCGGGGGACGTTATTACCCTGTATATTAAGGAGGAGTTTTTTACTCCTGCGCGCAAGGCGTATGATTTCCTAAAAGCGCCGGTTAAGCTGAATATTGTATATGAGGATCAGAACATACTTCTGCTTGACAAAAAACCTGGTTTGATTGTCCATCCCGACCGAAGCTACCATTTTGATTCGCTGGTTGCACGGCTCTGGCATTATCTGTATGACAAAGGCGAATACGACCCGGAAAAGGAAAACAGTTTTTCCCCAGCGCTTGTAAACCGCATTGACCGCAACACCGGCGGACTTGTGATTGCGGCAAAAAACGCAGAAGCACTGCGGGTTTTGAATCAAAAAATGAAACAGCGGCAAATTAAAAAATTCTATTTATGCCTGGTTCACGGAAAAATGGTACAAAACAGTGGTACGCTTAAAGGGTACGCCATAAAAAACGAGATGCAAAATAAGGTATATATAACCAACACGCCAGGTACGCATACAAAAGAAATATGCACACGCTACAGGGTATTAAAAGAATTTGCAGACGCCAGCCTGCTGGAAATTGAGCTGCTGACCGGGCGCACGCATCAAATCCGCGCCCATCTTGCTTCTATCGGACATCCGCTTTTGGGGGACCGTAAATATGGAAAGGCGGAAAATAAAAAAAGCCCCTATGCGTTTCAAGCTTTGTATTCCTATCGGCTGCTCTTTTTATTTACAGGGGAGCAGACCGCGCTGGACTATCTTTCAGGAAAAAGTTTTACTGTGCAAAATGTTCCGTTTATGCAAAGCTATAAATCCGACGGCCTACAAACACCGGGCAATCCTGTTATAAACCTGTAAAAATACAATATATGATAAACGAGGCACGGCAAAAATTGCCGTGCCTCGTTTATTATTATACATCGTGTTCATTGCGGTAATACTCTTCCAGCTTTGCGCGTTTGATCATTCTGCCGTTGTGGAAAACATACGCATCATCCTGGTTTGCCTTTTCCTGCAATGCTTCTTTAAATGCAGGATCTTTTTGCAGGGATTCCTTTATGGTTTCCTGCATTTTTTGCCGCGTTTCATCATTTTCCCGCGGCTTGTCTTTTTGAATCAGCATTTTGTCCACCTTTGGATAGACGAAAAAATGGACAATATAGCAAACCGTTGCCGGAAGCACCGCAACAAGTAAAACGGCCGCAATAATCCAGTTGGCCGTATAATTGCCGGAAAGCATAAACAACGTGCTTACCACCGCCGTAAGCGCAAGCAGACACAGCACAGACAGAAAATTGGAGGGCAGTTCCCAAACCGCCATTAAAGCGGCGTCCTTATAAACATAGCGCATGGGAAGCTCCAGCGTGACAGTAATGACCGGCACGTAAAAAAACATAAACAGCAAAAACAGCAAAATGAACAGGCAAAGCCCGAACAGCACGTAAAACAGCGGATTGGTAGCTGCAGCCGCATAATAAAAGACGATAGAGAAGTAATCAAGCAGAATAGCCAGATAAAAAATAACGCCGTGCAGTAAAAACTGCCGCCAGTTGTTTTTAAGCCCCTTAAAAAAAGTGGGAACCGCTTTTTCTTTCTTACCGGCTATCATATCCCTTGTAACCTGAACTACGCCGGCAAAAAACGGCGCGCATAACGGAATGGGCAGCAACTGTATAAAGATATTGAGCGGAAAAAGAAACGACAATCCCCATACAACCGCGCCGCTTACAGCAAGCGGCGCCGCAAAGAACAAATTTGCGGTTAAAATGGAGGGAAACCTTTTAAAATAGCCGCCAAAGAAATCGCCCATACTTCTTCTTTTTGTTTTTTCACCACTTTGCATTGATTGAAAGGACATTTTTTATACTCCGTTTCTTGAAACTTCCTGAATATATAACCAGTATACCATACTTTACGAAAAAGAGAATACACCGGAAAAGCAAAGGCTTGTAAGAACATCCAAAGCAGCGGCCAAAGCAGCAAGGATTAATATATAGCTGCTTGCAACCATGTACTTGGCAAAATTGGGCGGCGGGCTTTGCTTTCCTTTCAGCCGCGGCGGTAAAAGCGCCGTTAAAATGGATTTGGAAAAATAAAATGCCTCTTTCCCCTGCAAAAGCATGGCAATGGACGATAAAAAAGCGCCCGGCAGCATCACCAGAAGATAAAATCCAACTCCCTGCAGCTGATAGGTGCCATACAGATACCCGGCGCACAGGCCAATACCAAATCCCTTTAGAAAAGTAGTGGCCGGCAAGACTGCCGTCCCCCACGCGCACATTCCCAACAGGAACTGTCCAATGTAAAAAATAAAATAGGAGGTAAGGGAAGCTGCAAACGTTAAAAACAGCGACTGAGAAATGCGCGCTTTAAAATTGGTGATAAAAAGAAAATCCAGGCTGTTGAGCATTTGCTCGTCCGCATCTGCAGCAGACAAGGCTCCAAAAAACAGTCCCAACACCAACGCAAGCCCCAGAAAACACACCACGCCGTAGCGTTTGAAAAAATAAACCATATCCTTTGTTTTTATGCAGGTTCTCCCCGTACCCGGCATAGATACAATTACGCCTTTCATACATCATCGCTCCCGATTTACGTCTTGTTACTAGAAATATATGTATAAAAAAGCGCAGATATGTCCTGCTTTTTATTGGGATAGCTCCTGCGCGCGCTTTGTACAGCTGTCCATAGCCGATTGAATCGCTGTGTAAAAGCCCGCTTCTTCCAGTTTATTTAAGGCCGCAATGGTGGTTCCGCCTTTAGAAGAAACCTTCTGGATCAGCGCATCTGGCGTGTCGCCGGATGCCTCGAGCATTTTGGCGCTGCCTTTAAGCGTGGCACAAATCAACCGCATTGCCGCTTTTTCTTCTATTCCTTCCTGTTTTGCATAATCAACCATGGCCTTTGCGAACAGATAAATATACGCCGGACTGCTCCCGTTTACGGCGATCACCGTATTCATCTGGCTTTCCGGTAAAATTTCACATACGCCGGACAATGCAAACATATTATAAACCGTTTGGAAATCTTCATCCCTGATATTGTCAGACGGACACAGCGCGGTCGCGCCCTCTCCCAGTAGCAGCGGTGTGTTCGGCATGACGCGCACACATGGGCAGTTGCAGCCGAGCGCCTGCGTTACAAAGGCAATGGATATGCCTGCGGCAATGGAAACAAATACCTTCTCACTTGTCGCCGCCCCGCGCAGTCCAAAGAGCACTTCCCGATAATTTTGCGGCTTTACGGCAAGCACGATGATATCACAGGCCCGCACCACCTGCGCCGCACTGGGGCAAGCGTTGATCCCGCGGCTCTGACACAGCTCTGCAAGCTTATCTTTGTCTATATCGAACATAAAGAGCGACTGTGGCGCACAGGCTCCATTTGCAAGCATACCGTTGACAATTGCCGTGGCCATATTACCTGCACCAATAAAGCCGATTTTTTTTTGCATCTGTATACGTCCTTTCAAAACAGAAAACACGGTTGAACGCTTTAAAGCCTTTCAACCGTTTTTCCTTTTTATCATTTGCAGGGTTCAGCAGTTCCATCTGTACGGCATATTGTACTTATTGGAAGACCCGTCCCTGACATAATCATTATAAAAGAATACCTCCAGCTCGTCAATACGTCTGTAAAGCAGCCCCCATACGCACTGGCCGCCGGCATGGTGCCATTGAATCAATTCAGCAATCAGGTCGTCCTGATCGACTTTATTGAGATTGCGCACGCCCGTAGAGGCAAAGGTCAGATATTCGCTGGCGCAGTATCCCTGCGTTCCGTCGGATAGTTTTACCTTGTACCACTGGCTGTTTGTCTTTTCCACCACGGTTACTTTTGTATTATAAGGCATAGCCAGAATAGAGGAATAGCCTGTTCCGGGGCCGGTTCGCAGCCAAAGCCCGTCGGACGAATTGACATACGCCACAGTTGAACTGGTTGTGGAAGACGTTTCATAACAGTCAAGCAAAATCCCTTTGACAGAAGAATCACCAAGCACACCGGCACCCAGATTATAGACCAGCATGACCAATGCATCAAACTGCTGCTGGTTAAATTTAATGTTGTTGGTCTGCATAAAATTGTTGACCGCAGCCGTATAGGAACCGCTGTTCATAGTCTGCACCAGATAGGCATACGCTTCATCTCTGGACAGATTATTGTAAAATTGCTCCCCCGGCGTGATAACCTTGCCATAGCCCAGTGTGGGGGCACTGGTAACAAGCGGATCGTCTGTTACGGAACTTAGAAAACCCTCGTAGTCAGAATTAAGTTCTAATATTTCATCGCTTGCGCGGCGTTCGTCAAAAGATACTGTAGACGGAGATGCGACATTGGATACAAAAACAGAAGTTTTTCCATCGTTACAAGTGCTCCACGCACCATTTTTTCGGGAAAAGGCCGTTACGGTAAAACTGCCTGAAAACTTAAAGGTAATCGAGCCTTTCCAGATATAATGCCCTTTGCTGTCAAGCGTTTTGCCTGTAGCGGATACTGAATATGTTTTTCCGTTTGCCGTAAATTCAAATTTGACGGCGTCCCTGTCTGTATCTGTAATTGCAATAAAGCTGACTTTGTCGTTGAGCGTTGCCGAATTGGGTGAGGTATAAGCAAACCGGACAGGCGCCGCCTGCGTAACAGTTACAGCACAGGTTCTCACCTTGCCGGAGGCTTTTGCCGTAATGATCGCTACGCCTTCCTTTTTTGCCAGCAGATAGCCCTGGGAAGAAATGGTTGCTACGGAAGGGTCGCTTGTTGTCCATGTTGTCCCGGACGTATAGCTTTTTAAATAAAACGATTTACTGACCGGTACGCTTGCTGTGGTATTGGATAAGTTGACATAGCCGCCGGGTGCGGCGGTTACGCGGATCGTAATCGTTTTTTTCACTGCTCCGGCAGAATCCTTTACAGTAATCACTGCACTGCCTGCGCTTTTACCTGTAACAACGCCTTTGGAACTGACCGTTGCCACAGAAGTATTGCTGCTTGCATAAGTAACCGCCTTTCCCGCTGGCGTTGTCGTTGCCTTGATATAGGCATGGTTATTTATGTAGATAGACGTAGCCGTCGCGGAAAGCGTAATATTGCTTACCTCTGTATTGCTTTTTACCGTTACTTTACATGTGGCATATTTCCCGCTGCCGTCCTGGGCTGTGCATGTAATGGTCGCCGTACCCGGCGCGACCGCTGTGAGCTTGCCTGTGGAAGACACCGTTGCCACTTTTGTATTGCTGGATCTCCATGCAACAGCCTTATTGGTTGCGTTAGACGGCAGTACCGTTGCGGTAAACGAACCGCTCCTCCCCACCGGCCATTTTATGGCGTTTGTATTGAGGGTCACCTTGGAAACCGGAATTTTTGCCTCTGTAACGGTAACGGTACATTTTGCCGTTTTACCGCTTCCCTTATGCGCTGCCGTTATGACCGCGGTGCCTGCAGCCACCGCCTGCACCCTGCCGGACGCAGAAATGGTCGCCACGGAGGAATTGGAGCTTTTCCACGTAACGGCGGCCTGTGCGCCGGAAACGCTGGACATAAACGCAGTGAGCATTTTTGCTTCGCCCTTTTTAAGCGCCATAGCACTCTGCGAAAGGTAAAGCGAGCCGCTGCCGCCTGTCTGTTCAAACCAGTCGGGCGGCGCTGTGTCGGAATATGAGGGTTTGCTTACAGTGGACGAAGAGGAATCCTCCGTCTTTGGCAGTGTTATGGAAACTTCCACAAATTCCCTGGTAAGCCAACCCGTTTTGCCGTCGGACGTTTTCACCTTGACCCACGCTTCATTGCTGTTGTCCAGAACGGTTACGGTCACACCATCATTTATAACGCCCTGCGTGCTGTAGGAGGTTCCGGGGCCAGTGCGCAGGTTCAGATAATCGGTCGTTTCAGCCGTTACCTTTACGCCGCCGGCAGTATGGACCTGCAAATAATCAACGCTGCACCAGCCTGTCTTCCCGGAAGGCTCTTTTACACGAATCCAACCGTTGCTGCTTGATGACAAAAGCGTTACAGTTTTCCCCTTATCCATAGTCATAATCGTGGAATAAGAAGCCCCTGCGCCGGAACGCAGACGCAACGCATCGGTTGTGACTGCGGTATAAGATGCGGCGAAAACCGTAATGATACTCACGGTTAATACAGAAAGTAAAATAGAAAACGCACAAAGCACCGCGGCTGTTTTTTTGCAAAACGGGCGCAGCGCTCGCCCATTTTTCATTAAACTGCGCATATTATCCTGCTCCAATCGCTATATTTGTTCATTGCTTTTATTACTGAAAAATTATTCCGGCTTTTATTATACTCTTCGCCTGAAAAAATGACAAGTTTTTTATTATACTATCTGTAATTTAAGTAGAATTGCCTATAAATGTGTATCAGATTATTACATAAGTTACAAAATTGATACCTTCATTTTCTAATTTTTCCAAATCTTTTTTCTAATATAGAAAATACACATGCGCAAAGGTATTCAATTTTTGCGAATATAAAAAGGATGTCTGAGTTTGCCATTTGACAAAATGTTGAGAGAAATTTTTCAAATTTTCTTTTTTACTTCTTAATACGGGAATGTTTTTAAAATGCCAAAAAAGAGGAAAAGAAAAAGCCACAACTTTGATAAAAGATTGCAGCTTTCAAAATCAGTTTCTATTCTGTTCGTTGTTTTTATTCGGCTATCCGTATATAATGATACCGTTAGACTTTGTTTTAAGGAAAGGACGGATTAAATATGAAATATATGTCCTGCCCCCAAGCAGCGAAAAATGGAGCATTTCTGAACGACGGGTACAGAAGCGATGCGAGGAAAACGGCATACCCGGCGTTTCTAAAATTGGCTATATGTGGCTGATACCAAAGGACGCAGAAAAGCCAGATAATGGTAGACGTAAATCGAACAGGCAGCAAACCAAAACTGAAATATTTCCTGATGAACATTATTAATTAGATTGTAACATCATTACCAAACCAACAGTTGAATTAAGCATATTCAACCGATAGTTCGTGTTAAAAAATAGAAAATAGGCGTATTGTAATGGTGAAAGGAGAATCCTCAATGAATCAAATAGAAACAGGGAAATTTATTGCGAAATGCCGCAAAGAGAAAAAATTAACGCAAGCACAACTCGCAGAAAAGCTAAACATTACAGATAGAGCTGTATCCAAATGGGAAACAGGAAAAAGTATGCCAGACGCATCTATTATGTTAGAACTTTGCAAAATACTCGGAATTACAGTAAATGAGTTGTTGAGTGGAGAGAAGGTTAATATGGATAGTTTGGAGAAAAAAGCCGATGAAAATTTAATTGCCTTAAAAAGAAAGGACGAAAATAATCTAGCAGAAAATGTAGTTATTTCAGTGCTATTTTCAATAACACTTTTGATTGGGATAATGGTATGCGGTATTTGCAATATTGCAATATCCGGCAATCTATCGTGGTCACTTGTTCCGATGGCTTCCATTGTGTTTGCATGGGTTATATCTTTCCCAAGTATTATGTTTGGAAAAAAGGGAATTATAAAGAGCTTAATATCATTAAGTGTTTTTGTCATACCGTACATATATTTGCTTAGCCGAATTTTAAAGGTAAAAGAATTATTCCAACTTGGGGCGGCAATATCATTGATTTCTCTTGTGTTTTTGTGGATAATATTTGCGGTTTTTTGTCGTATTGGCAAAACAAGAAAATTAGTTGCTTTAGGAATAACAGCATTGTTGATTGTTCCATTTGTAATTATTATCAATGTTCTACTTTTTAAAATGATAGAAACACCTATTTTTGATGTATGGGATTTTATGTCAATCATCATACTGCTGATGTTAGCGATGGTTTTCTTTATTTGTGACTATGCAGAGAAAAAAGGATTGTTGAAAAGGAAGTCAAAAAAGCTCTAAATAGATAATTAAACGACAAATACTGTCCGTCCAACGGAAATAAAAAACCGTTGTTTGGCGGCTAAATTTCCACGCATATAAACAAAATGTAAATAAGCGACCTAACGTCTGCCTATAAAGATGAACATACATATCCTTTAGTATGTCCTAATAACTTATATTACCAAACGCCTATGCAGTTTTACAACTTGCATGGGCGTTTGCTGTAATATCCCCTTACTGGGAAGAAAGGGGGTAAATTAAATGATTTATTCAGAAGAATACAAGGAGAGCATATCGAATATGCTTTCCTTATCGGCGCGCTAAAAGAAGATACGCCCCTGCTTTTATGTTATGGCCCGCTAACGCACATTTTTAAACAGTTTTTTACGCCACACCTGAATATAAACCGTAATCAGGCGCGTTGCGGCAATATCGTAAACAATAAAAAATAAATTGCCAAACAGCAAAAATACAAGCGGCAGATAAACGCCGCCAAGTGTAAAGGCTTCTTTTGGAACAGAAAGCAGATAGATTCCCACATAAAACGCCGCAACCATACACAGATTGAAAACACCGCATTTAACCGCGCGCTGCCCCCATCTTGTGGAAATCGTTTCTATTTTTGCCTTTAAAATGGGATAAAAACCGAAAAAAAGCATATAATACAAGGCCGCTTCTTTGTCACCTGCAAAAAAGACAGACGCCAGTGCAACCGCTGCAAATACCGCCCAAGCCCAACCCGCGCCGAGCTCAATGACGACGGCTGCAAGCAAAAAACCTGCCAGTGCGGGGCAGGCGTATGTTCCAATGGGAATAAACCCTGTTATCAGCATAATTACAAGGCTTACCGCCGCAATCACGCCGCCAAAGGCAATTTGATAGCTGCTCGTAACACCGTTTTTCATCACGTACCCGTTCCCTTCCGCTGTTTAAAAGTAAAAAAGGAACGCAAAAAGCGCTCCCTTACGCACCAACACGCCGTAACCGTCAACAGCATGAGATCAGATCTCCGCCCATACACTCACAGCAGCAGTCGGCACAGCACAGACCCGAGCATAAATCACAGGTGGAGCAGCCGCCGCCCGCCGCAGGCGACGTATTGTAACCGCCGTACTGGCCGCTTCTTCTGCTTTGCACATAATTAAACGCCTGCCGGTATTCCATATTGCCGGGCTCCATCGCACAGGCCCGCTGCATATGATTGAAGGCTTCTTCTCCCCAGCCCTTCTTCAACAGCACTGTTCCCTTCAGAAAGTACCATTCGGCGTCGCGCGCAGAGGAGGGCACGCCGTCGAGAATCTGCTCTGCGTCGGCAAGCCTTCCGTTTTTAATGAGCATACGGACGTCGGTATATTTTGAACCGGAGGTATAGCCCGCGCCATACCCTGCATAACCTGTATTTCCACCCGGCTGCGTATTCCCGCTTTTGCGCGCCTCCATAATGGTATCGTAGGCTTCGTTGATTTCCTTCATCTTTTCAGAGGCGACGTCCGCAAGCGGGCTTTCCGCGTAATTATCCGGATGGTATTTTTTTGCAAGATTTCTGTATGCGGTTTTGATTTCATCGTCGGTTGCATCCCTGGAAACACCCAGAGTCTGATACGGATCCTGCATAGAATTCTCTTATCCCCTTTAATATCCCTTTATTATTTTCCCCTTACGCCTGCGCTTTATCCGCCGTCGGCGTAAGTCCCTTTTTTTCAAACAGCACCTTGCGCTGCATTTGCGGCATACCCTTTTCCACAATGTTTTCCAATATTTCCCGAAATACGGAAAATTCCATTAAATAAAAGGCGGAAAGCAGCATGCTGGCGTTTAAATTGAGCACTTCGTTACAATACAGGCTCACCTTATACGGCGCAGCCTGCAAATCTTTCCCCGCAATATCGTGCACAAACGGGTTAAAACCGCCGCGTTTTTGATCTTTTTCCAGATCGTCGGCCGCGTCTATCAGGTATACCCATTTGCCAAGATAATAGCCAAACTGCCCGTACACCCGGGTTTGCGTCTGGTCTTTTGCCAACCGCTCCATCAATTTTTGCAGCATAACCGCCGTAGGGTGCGCTGCGCAATCCACCGAGCAGGCCGGATCTTTTTCCGCCTGCAGCTGGGCGGTAAACATTTCAGAGACAACTTTATCCATTTCCGCATAGCCTGCAAGCGCCTTTTTGCGCCAATGTGCGGCAAACGGCCTGAGCATTTTTTTGAGCAGTGCCTTTATTTTTGCACTGTCGCTGATATCGTCAAGCAGTTTGTAATAAAATGTAAAGACAGCCAATGCGGCGGCATCCCTGAGGGCGTCCTGCCCGCCGGCGCAATAGTTGCATTTTTTTGTGGGATTAAACGGGCAACGCCCTTTCTGAAACTGCGGGCAACTGCCGGAAAGACTCATCTGCACCATTGCATAAAACGTACAGTCGTAGCTTAAAATCAACCGGGAAAACACGCCGTAATCTTTGCCAAGCCGCCTGCAAAGGCTGCAGTATACACCCCTGTATGCTTCAAATTCTTTTATGCGCAGGTCAGGCTTGTCGGGCAAAATATATCCAAACAAGGGCGGCGGTCACCTACCTATTATTTTCTTCCTATTATTCTACATTATTTTTGGACGATTAAAATTAACTAATTGTAAATTTTAGAGGATTTTTTCTTGTAATATGCCCGTTAAAAAACTATAATGTTACAGGAACACATCTGTGGGGTGCGCTATGAACGTATATGATTTTGACAAAACCATCTACAAGGGCGACAGTACCGCCGATTTTTATCTTTTCTGCCTTTTACGTCACCGGCGCGTATGGCGGTATGTGCCAAACGCCGTTTGGGGAGCGGTACGCCATTATGTGCTGCGCAACTGCTCAAAAACAGAATTTAAAGAGCAGATGTACACCTTTTTGCGCGCGGCGGATTATCAAACGGATGTTCCGGCCTTTTGGGACGGGCACGTCCATAAAATCCAGAGCTGGTATAAAGCACAGCAACGCCCGGACGACGTGGTGATTTCCGCTTCGCCGCGTTTTTTGCTGGAACCTGTGTGCGCGCGGCTGGGGATTCGTTTTCTGATTGCCTCTGAGGTTGACGGAAAAACCGGCGTTTACACAGGGAAAAACTGCCACGGCAGCGAAAAGGCGCGCCGTTTTCATGCGGTCTTCCCAAACGGAAAAATCGAACGGTTTTATTCAGACTCGCAAAGCGACCGGCCGCTTGCGCTTTTGGCGCGGCAAGGCTTTCTTGTTCGCCGCGGGAAAATCATTCCATGGCAATAGCGCCCCGCCGGAAACGCCGTTTTTGCCCCGGGCGGAAAAGCGGCAAAAATAAAAGGCCTGCGCCCGGCAAAGCGGGCAGGATATAATAAAACAGGATGGAGGAAAAACTTTATGAAAAAAATACCGACCCTTTTGCTTGCAGCCGTTATGCTTGCCTGCGCTGTTTTTGCCGCATACGGCTGTACAGACGCAACCACCGGCGCGCCTGCACAGGAAACCGCCGCGCCTACACAAGCTCCTACGGAAAACCCGGATGACATAAAGGAACAAAACATCCGTTACGCAAAATATACGCAGTATAAGCTGGAAACAGACGTGCCTGTAAAAAATATTATTATTATGGTGGGCGACGGCATGGGCCTGAACCATATAAAGGCGGCGGAAATTGATAAGGGCGACAAGCTCGCGATGGCCTGTATGCCGTACACCGCACAGGTGACGACCGATTCCCTGACAGGTACGACCGACAGCGCCGCAGCGGCCACGGCCCTTGCTTGCGGAGTTAAAACCTACAATAAATACATAGGCATGGACAAAGACGACAACCCTGTGGAAAACATTATGGAGGTTGCAGAAGGCTTTGGTATGAAGCGCGGGATCGCCGTGACACAGCACGTTGCGCACGCCACGCCCGCCGGCTTTACCGCGCATGTAAGCAACCGCGACGCATATATGAAGATTTTGTCTGAGCAGCTAAAGGCGGAAATAGATGTAATGCTCGGCGGCGGCCAGCAGTTTTATAAAAAGGGTGTAAAAAAATTAATTGCGGAGTACGATTACCAGTATGTAGATTCCGCTTCCATGCTTGAGACACTCACGCCGGACAAAAAGGCGCTGGGCCTGTTCCGTTATGAAAACATTCTTGCGGGCTATAAGCCCGCGCTAGCGGACATGGCAGACACGGCGATCCGCCTTTTGGAAAACGACAACGGCTTTGTTTTGCTGGTGGAAGGTTCGGATATCGACACGCGTTCACACAAGTCCGATATGGAGGCAATGCTGCGTGAAATGATTATCTTTGACAACGCAGTAGATACCGTTTTGCGTTACGCCTCTGAAAACCCCGGCACGTTGGTTATTGTAACGGCCGACCATGAAACGGGCGGCCTGACAATTCCGGATGGCGCTACGGCGGAAGATTTAACTTCGGAGCTGTTCACTTCCGACGGCGAACACACCGGCGCAAACGTGGGCGTTTGGGCCGCGGGCGCGCAGGCAGACACACTGTTTGAAAACGGCGGCGTGATTGACAACACAGATATTGGAAAGATAATGAAGCGCGTGCTGTCAGAAGCACACGAAGATGCAGTCGACCAGGCGGCATAACGTGCAAAGCCAACTGCGGCACTCCACACATAAATGGAAAATATGCATATGACAAAGAAAATAAAACACAGGCAATAAATGGGGGCGGGCAATTTTTTGCCCGCCCCAGTCTTTTTTATTCCGCTTCCGCCTGCAGCAGCCGCTTTAAATATTGCCCGGTGTAGGATTGCGCACAGGCGGCCACCTGCTCGGGCGTACCCTGGGTAACAATATAGCCGCCGGCATCTCCGCCCTCCGGCCCTAAATCAATAATATGGTCGGCCGTTTTAATTAGGTCCAGATTGTGCTCAATCACCACCACCGTGTTGCCGCCGTCAACCAGCTTTTGCAGCACGTCGATCAGCTTGTGCACATCTGCAATATGCAGGCCGGTTGTGGGTTCGTCCAGAATGTAGATGGTTCTGCCTGTGGAGCGCCGGGAAAGCTCTGTTGCAAGCTTTACGCGCTGCGCTTCGCCGCCGGAAAGCGTGGTGGCCGGCTGCCCGATTTTCACATACCCAAGCCCCACCTCGCACAGGGTGCGCAGTTTGCGTTCGATTTTAGGGATGTTCTCAAAAAACGCCAGCCCCTCTTCCACCGTCATTTCCAATACGTCGTGGATGCTTTTGCCCTTGTATTTTACCTCCAGCGTTTCGCGGTTATAGCGTTTGCCCTTACAAACCTCGCAGGGAACGTAAATATCCGGCAGAAAATGCATTTCTATTTTTAAAATACCGTCGCCCTGGCAGGCCTCGCACCTGCCTCCCTTAACGTTAAACGAAAAGCGCCCGGAATTAAAACCGCGCAGCTTTGCCTCTTGCGTAGAAGCATAAAGCTCGCGGATATCTGTAAACACGCCCGTGTAGGTTGCGGGGTTGGAACGCGGTGTGCGGCCTATGGGTGACTGGTTGATGTCGATAACCTTGTCCAGATGTTCAAGCCCTGCAATACTTTTGTGCGCGCCGGCGCGGGTTTTTGCACCGTTTAAATTTGCCGCCAGATATTTATAGAGGATTTCGTTGATCAGCGAAGATTTTCCGGAGCCGGAAACACCGGTTACACAGACAAATTTCCCCAGCGGGATTTCCACCGTAATATTTTTCAGATTGTTCTGGCGCGCGCCCGTAATTTTCAGCTTTTTGCCGTTGCCTTTTCTGCGCCGCCGTGGTATTTCCACCCTGCGCCTGCCGCTTAAATACTGCCCCGTTATAGATCGCTCGCACTGTTTGATCTGTTCGGCCGTGCCGCAGCAGACCACCTCGCCGCCGTGCACGCCCGCGCCTGGGCCGATATCTACAATATAATCCGCGGCGTACATGGTGTCTTCATCGTGCTCAACTACAATCACCGTATTGCCCAGATCCCGCAGATGCTCCAGCGTATGCAGCAGTTTGCTGTTGTCGCGCTGGTGCAGGCCAATGCTCGGCTCGTCAAGAATATATAGCACGCCCATCAGCGAGGAGCCAATTTGCGTTGCAAGGCGGATACGCTGGCTTTCGCCACCGGAGAGCGTGCCGGAGGCGCGCGAAAGCGTCAGGTAGCCCAGCCCCACACTGTTTAAAAAGCCCAGACGTTCGCAAATTTCTTTCAAAATAGCGTCTGCTATCATTTTTTCGCGCTGTGACAGCGTAAGCGTTTTGATAAAGGCAAGCGCGTCTGTGACCGATTGATCGCAAAACTGGCTGATGTTTACCCCGCCCACTGTGACCGACAGGCTTTCAGGGGAAAGACGCCTGCCGCCGCATGCGTCGCACGGGATGGCGCTCATATAAGATTCAATTTCTTCCTTGATCCAGCTGCTTTGCGTTTCGCGGAAGCGGCGTTCCAGATTATGGATGATTCCTTCAAAATCTGTATTGTAAACACCTGTGCCGTATTCATTTTTGCGCACAATTTTGAGCTTTTCACCCTTTGTGCCGTAAAGAATTTTATCCAGGATTTCTTCCGGCAGGTCCCCTACCGGTGTATCCAGCGAAAAGCCGTATTTTTTTGCCAGGGCTTCAAAATACATGGTTGCAATGGTGCTGCCCTCCATAGCCCAGCCGCTCGCGCGAACGCCGCCCTGGCGGATAGACTTGCTTTTGTCGGGAATAATCAGCGCCGGGTCAATCTTCATAAACACGCCAAGGCCGGTGCACTTGGAGCATGCGCCGGCCGGATTGTTAAACGAAAACATGCGCGGCGTCAACTCTTCAACGCTGACGCCATGTTCCGGGCAGGCGTAGTTTTGGGAAAACAGCAGGTCTTCTCCATCTATTACGTTGACAATTGTCAAGCCGCCCGTTAAACTGGAAGCCGTTTCAAGAGAATCCGCCAAGCGGGAGCGCATATCCTGCCGCACGACAAGCCTGTCCACAACTATATCTATGGTATGTTTTTTATTTTTCTCAAGCTTGATCTGTTCTGAAAGGTCATAAATAATACCATCTATACGCACGCGCACATAGCCGCTTTTGCGCGCCGATTCCAGCTCTTTTACATGCTCGCCCTTCCTTGCGCGTACAACCGGCGCTAAAACCTGTATTTTTGCCCCTTCCGGCAAACGCATGACTCTGTCCACAATCTGGTCGATCGTCTGTTGCCTGATTTCTTTGCCGCACACAGGACAGTGCGGAATGCCAATGCGCGCATACAGCAGGCGCAGATAATCATAAATTTCCGTGACCGTTCCCACCGTGGAACGCGGGTTCTTCGATGTGGTCTTCTGGTCGATGGAAATGGCCGGGGACAGGCCTTCTATATTGTCCACATCGGGCTTTTCCATCTGCCCCAAAAACTGCCTTGCGTAAGAGGACAGCGACTCTACATACCGGCGCTGCCCTTCGGCGTAGATGGTGTCGAACGCCAAAGAGGATTTACCGGAGCCGGAAAGACCCGTTAAAACAACCAACTTGTCGCGCGGGATTTCGACGTCTATATTTTTTAAGTTATGCTCACGCGCACCTGTAACTTTAATATTTTTAGAAGACATTGCTTTTCCCCCTGTTTAAACTTACCCGTTTCCCTGCGCCGGCATGAAATGATTTCACACAAGCGCCCAAAATATTCTACACAGTGAAACAGGGGCGGGAACAACAGCCCCCGCCCCGCCTTATTTTTATTTTTCTGTTGTATCTTCCTGTATCTCTGCCGGCGCTTTATCCTGCTCTTCTTCCAATTCTTCCGGCGGTTCTACATACGTGCCGTTCATCACGGCTTCGAACTGTTCGTTGTCCATCTTTTCATGCTTAATCAGGAATTTTGCAACCGCATGCAACTGCTGCATGTGCGCGCGCAAAATTTCTTCGGCACGGCTGTAGCCCTCCTCAATAATGGCATAAACCTCGTCGTCAATTTTTGCGGCGGTCTTTTCAGAATAGTCTTTTACGTGGCCCATATCTCGGCCGATAAAGACCTCATTGCCGCTGGAGCCGTAGGAAATAGGGCCGAGCAGTTCGCTCATGCCGTACTTTGTCACCATAGCCCTTGCCGTTTTTGAAGCCTTTTCAATATCGTTGGAGGCGCCTGTGGAAATATCGCCTATGACAAGCGCTTCCGCCACACGGCCGCTTAAACCTACAATAATGCTTTCTTTCATTTCCTGCCTGGAATTATAGGATTTATCCTCGGCAGGCAATGGCATGGTGTAACCGCCCGCCAAACCTGTGGGAATAATGGAAATCTGGTGAACGGGATCCTGTGTTTCGCAGACATGGAACGCAATAGCGTGACCCGCTTCGTGATAAGCGGTCAGCTTCTTTTCCTTTTCATTCATCACCCTTGTTTTCTTTTCGGCGCCCACCACAACCTTAATGGTCGCTTCTTCAATTTCCTGCATGGTGATTGCCTTGCGACCCTTTCTGGCGGCAAGAAGCGCCGCTTCGTTAAGCAGGTTTTCCAGGTCTGCGCCGGTAAAGCCGGCTGTGGATTTTGCAACTGTGGAAAGCTTAACGTCTGGCGCCAGCGGTTTTTTCCTGGCGTGTACCTTTAGAATGGCTTCTCTTCCCTTGATGTCCGGATAACCGACGACAACCTGCCTGTCAAAGCGGCCGGGGCGCATCAGCGCGGGATCAAGGATATCGGGACGGTTGGTGGCCGCGATCATGATCACGCCTTCGTTCACGCCAAACCCGTCCATTTCTACAAGCAGCTGGTTGAGGGTCTGCTCGCGCTCGTCGTGCCCGCCGCCCAGGCCCGTGCCTCTCTGGCGGCCGACCGCATCAATTTCGTCTATAAAAATAATGCACGGGGAATTTTTCTTTGCCTGGTCGAACAGGTCGCGCACACGCGACGCACCAACGCCGACAAACATTTCCACAAAATCCGAACCGGAAATAGAGAAGAACGGAACGCCCGCTTCGCCTGCAACGGCCCTTGCGAGCAGGGTTTTACCCGTACCGGGAGGGCCAACCAGCAACACGCCTTTTGGAATGCGTGCGCCCAGGTCGTTATATTTTTGCGGGTTTTTCAAAAACTCTACAATTTCTTCGAGCTCTTCTTTTTCTTCATCCGCGCCGGCCACATCTTCAAACGTGGTTTTGCGCTTTTCATCGTTCATGTCTTTGATTTTAGCCTTGCCAAAACCCATCTGCTTGGTGGGGTCTCCGCCCAGCCCGCCGGACATTTTGCGCATGATATACAGCCAGAACACAACCAAAAGCACAATCATGATAATATTGGGCAGCAGGCTTATAATCCAGGAGTTTTCGCTGCCTTTGATCAGGTCGTATTGAATATCCGGATCATAGTTGGGGTTTTCCTCATTGGTAGCTGTATTCGGGTTGATATAGGCCGAAATGTCGTCATATGCAACGGCAGCGCTCGGCGCGGTGTATTTGATAACCTGCCGGCTGTCTTTCTGGCCTTCACCCGTGCCTGAGATACCGCTTTGTGTCTGCGGCGGAAGTATAGGCTGGTTTTGCGCAGAGGCGCTTGTGTTTTCAACCGTCTGCCCTTCTTTAAGGGTAATTTCCATTTCGCCGGAACCCAGGTTGAGCGTAAAGGAATCTACCTTCCCATCGCGAAAAGCACCAATGATATCGGAATAATTGTATGTGATTTTCGGCTGTGTCTGAAAAATGGTGACGATAACCAAAATCAGCACAATCGGGATTCCCAGATAGATCAGTAAATTACGCAGTGTTTTTTTATTATCCAATATGTCCACTCCTTATGTTTCAGTATATGTAAAAGCTTAAGAATTATCAGGCATACACCGCAGGCTTTAACACGCCCACATACGGAAGGTTTCTGTAATACCCGGCATAATCCATACCATATCCAACGACAAATTCATCGGGAATCTGCACGCCTGTATAATCTGCAGAAATTTTCACCCGGCGGCGGCCTGGTTTATCAAGCAGCACGCACAGCTTTACGCTGTTCGCTTTTTTCTGCTGAAAATACTCCAGCACATAACGCAGCGTAATGCCGGTGTCGATTATATCTTCTACGACCAATACGTCGCAGCCTTCCACGCAACTGGAAAGATTTTGCACAATGCAGGGAACGCCGCTGTTTTGTATGCCGGCGCCATAGCTGGAAACCGCTATAAAATCAATCTGGCAAGGTGTTTTAAGCGCCCGCATCAGATCCGCCATAAAGACCACGCTACCCTTCAGCAACCCCACCAGAAAAAGCCTTTTTCCCCGGTAGTCCTTGTCAATACGCCGTGCCAGGGCCTGCACCAGCGTGTGAATCTGTTCACGACTGAGCAGAACCTTCTGTATATTTTTGTCCATATTTTCTTTTTCCGTACTCCTTTTAAACATCATCATTCTGGACTTCAAGCAACAAAACCTGCTTTGTATCCGCATGAACCCTGGCCTGCTGCGCCGTGCCAAAACCGTCTATCCATAAGACCTCGCTGCCGTTTGCCAGCAGGATAATTCTGCTGCGCTGTTCCTGCAGAACCCGGCTTTCATTCAACAGCTTTTTGACGGATTTGCCAACACCTCTTCCCGCAGGGGAGAAACGGTCTTTTTCGCGCCGGTTTCTAAAAACAGAACTGTCATTGATTATAGCATAATCCAGCGCGTTATTTAATAATTTTTTGTTAAATTTCAGCTTTTGGTCAAATTCTGCCTTGGTGCTGACTGTAAGTATAATTTTTTTATTGTATTTCGTCAAGACTTTTGCCTGCATAACAGGAATTTCCCAGTTTTCTTCTACATTTTCCTGTAAAACAAGCCGGTACACCCCTTGCTTTGCAACGGCGCGCAGGCCGCCGGGCAGATCAAGCGCGCCCTGCCCGGCGCGGATGATCCGCACCAACGCGTCTATATGCACGCGCTCCAGGCGGCGGCAGCCTTTTTCTTCAGCCAAAAGTGCCACTGCCTTTGTCAAAACGGGCGTTTCCAGCTGCGATAATACCCGCACCAGGTAGCCGCCGTTTGTTTTAGCCTGCAAAAGCGCCTGCTTTGCCTGTTTTTCCACATACAGATCCAACCCGCGCAGTTGTTCGGCAAAAGCCATGGCCGCCTGCTCAAATTCAGGATTAATTTGTGCAAGCACCGGAACTACATAATGCCGCAGACGGTTGCGCGTATAGATATCCTCCTGATTGCTGCTGTCCACAACATACGCAACGCCGTGCGTTTTGCAATAATCGCGCGTCTGTTTTCCCGTAAGGAGGATCAGCGGCCGGATAATATTACCGCGTACCGGGGGAATTCCGCACATGCCTTTGACGCCTGTTCCCCTTGCAAGGTGGAACAGCATGGTTTCTACGCTATCGCTCAAAGTATGCGCTGTTGCAATTTTTCCGCCATACCGTTTTGCTAGAGAGGCAAAAAAAGTATAACGCACCTGGCGCGCGCACAGTTCTATACTTTTCCTCTGCTCTTTTGCCATGCCATATACGTCGGCCTGAAAAACAGAAAGCGGCACGCCATGCGCGTTACACCATGTGCGCACAAAGGTTTCGTCGCGGTCAGACTCTTCCGCACGCAGATGGTGATTGACATGCGCCGCTATGATGTTTAGTTTATATTCCTGCTGCAATACGCAAAGAAAGTGAAGCAGACACATAGAGTCTGCTCCACCAGAAACGCCGGTTATGATCGTGTCTTCGCGCTGCAGCATATTGTATTTCACAATCGCCTCTTTAATTTTACTGTCCACGGTTGACCTCCGGTGAAGTAAAACGCATAAATTCGCCCTGCCAATGCAGCTTTACACTGCCCGCTTCGCCATGGCGGTTCTTTGCCACAATACATTCGCCGCTGTTGTGGTCTACGCCCTCTTCGCCCGCATCTTTTTCATAATAGCCTTCACGGTAAAGGAACAGGACGATGTCCGCATCCTGCTCAATTGAACCGGAATCGCGCAGATCTGAAAGCTGCGGGCGGTGGTCGGTTCTTTGTTCACTTGCACGCGACAGCTGAGAAAGCGTAATGACAGGCACATTCATTTCCTTTGCCAATATTTTTAAATTTCTTGTAATTTCCGATATTTCCTGGACCCTGTTGTCCGTTCTGCGCGTTCCGCCCATCAACTGCAGATAGTCAATAACGACCAGATCCACACCACGCAGCCTTCTGAGCTTTGCTTTCATGGAGGGGACTGTGATCCCGGGTGTATCGTCCAGATAGATTTCTGTCTTGCCGAGCACGTCGCCCGCTTCTACCAGGCGCGTCCATTCCTCGTTGCTGAGCTTGCCCGTGCGTAACTTTGTTCCCTCGATCAGCCCTTCTGTGGACAGCAGGCGGGAAGCAATTTGTTCTTTTGACATTTCCAGCGAAAAAAAGGCGATCTTTTTTCTGCTTTTCACGCCGGCATGGCGTGCAATGTTCAGTGCAAAACTGGTTTTGCCCATACCGGGCCGCGCTGCAAGCAGGATCAGGTCGGACCGGTTAAGCCCTGTGATCATTCGATCAAGGTCGGCAATTCCCGTAGAGATTGGCCGTATGGATTCGTTATCATCGGAATTGAGAAGATCCAGCCGGTCAAACGTTTCTATAATAACCTCGTCAAGCTTTTGCAGCCCTTGCAGATTTTTCCCTCTGCGAATGTCAAAAATTTTCTGTTCTGCAGAATCCAGCAGCGTTTCAGATTCATAGCTTCCATCAGCTGCTTCTTCTATAATATCCCTGGCAGCTATAATCAGGCTGCGCACTTCATATTTGTCGCGGACAATCTTTGCATAAACCTCTACATTGGATATGGCCGGGACAATTTCCGCCAGCTGCATCAGGTATGCTTTTGCTTCTGTCCCTTCAAACGTTCCATCTTGCTTCAGCCGCTCGTTTACCGTTACAAAATCGACAATTTTCCCCACGGTAAACATATCCAGCATAACGCTGTAAATGGCCTGATGATTGGTTAAATGGAAATAATCGGGCCTGGGCAAAAGCTCCGCTACCCTGTCCAGACAGGCAGGATCAAGCAAAATTGCGCCAAGCACAGACTGCTCCGCCTCTGTGCTGTAGGGAAGCTTTAAACCGTCGTATGCGGATGTAATGCTCTTTTCTGCCATTGCCATTTTTCCCTGCCTTATCCCATGCATTTTTACAAAAACGCCGGCCGCCAGCAAGCGCAAGCCGCTGCACGCCGGCAAAACCGGGCCTATGCTCCCTTATTGTTCCTGTTCGGCTACCACCACATGCACCGTTGCAGCAATGGCTGTATACAGCTTGATTGTACACGGAAATGTCCCGAAGGTTTTAATATCCCCATCCAGCGTAATTTTGCGCTTATCCACCTGCACGCCGTACTGCTTTTGGATCTCTTCGCTGATTTCCTTTGCTGTAACAGACCCGAACAATTTACCTGCCTGGCCAGCTTTGGCATATACCTTTACCGTTTGACCGTTGAGCTTTTCCTGCATTTGGTTTGCTGCAGCCTTTTCCATATCTATTTTATATTGTTTTGCTTTTTCTGCATTTTTCAGTTCATTGAGCACCTGCGCGTTTGCTTCTTTCGCAAGTTTTTTAGGTAAAAGAAAATTTCTTGCATAGCCGTCAGACACGTTGACAAGCTCTCCCTTTTTCCCGCTGCCTTTTACATCCTGCAACAATACAACCTTCATAGCTTTCCGCCTCCAAATTTTCAAAATTTACTGCTGGCCTAAACTGTCTATAATCTCCATCAACTGGTTTTTGACATGTTCTATACTGTCGCGCTCAATTTGTGCGCCGGCCATGGTCTGATGGCCGCCGCCCCCAAGCTGCTCCATAACCAGCTGCACGTTGATATCGCCCAGTGAGCGGGCCGATATATTGATGTTCCCATCTGCAGGGTATACAACAAACGAGGCCTTTACGTCCTGCAGCCCCAAAAGCTCGTCAGCCGCCTGCGCTGCCGTGACGCGTACGTTGCTGGGCACGGTATCCGCACAAGCAATCGCGCATTGATGATAGATTTCCGCATGGGAAACCAGCTGATATTTTGCTTTATAGGAATCTATAGAGTTAGAAAAAAGACGTTTAACCTCCACCGTATCAGCGCCTCTTTGGCGCAGATACGCGGCTGCTTCAAAAGTACGCACACCCGTTTTTAAAACAAAATTTTTCGTATCCAGCATAATGCCTGACAGCAGCGCCTCCGCCTCCATGCGGGTAAGCACATTGTCCCCCATATATTGTACCAGCTCCGTTGCCATCTCTGCAGTGGAAGAAGCGTATGGCTCGTGAAAAAATACAATAGAATTTGTGATATGGTTGACCATCATCCGGTGGTGGTCAATTACCACAATCTGCCTGCATTTCTGATAAATATCCGCACTTTCCAGAAAAGACGGGGAATGGGTATCTACCACAATCAACAGCGTTTTATCCGTGACCGTATGGACTGCTTCTCCCGGCTCCATAAAAATATTGCCATAGCCTGCATGCAAAAAATTATCAATCAACGCTTTTGCCAGAGATTGTTCCTGCCGTACCACAACATGCGCGGGCTTATGCAACGCTTTTGTAATTGCGCTCCATAAACCAATCGCAGCCCCAACGCTATCAAGGTCCGAATTTTTATGCCCCATCAGTAACACATGAGACGAGGATTTAATCTGCTCTGATAAAGAGCTTGCAATAACCCTTGTGCGGACCTTATCAAGCTTTTCATAGCCCTTGGAGGTTCCGCCAAAAAAACGAAAGGCTTCCCTGGTTTTGACGGCCGCCTGGTCGCCGCCCCTTCCCAACGCCATCTCAAGCGCTTTGCGCGCCCAAAGCTCGCTTTCCTTAAAGCTGGAAGCACCTCTGCCCACTCCGATAGAAATCGTCGCTTCTTTATTGTTTGTAAGCTTAAGGCTTTTAATTTCCTGCAAAATTTTAAACTTTTCTTCCACCAGCTGCCGTACGTCCCGCTCTTCAAAGAGCACCATATACCGGCTGCCTGAAACCTTTTTAAAGAGCGCGTTATATTTTGCCGCCCATTTTTGCAGCGCATTTTCTATGGTCACAACAATATGTGCGTTTTGCTCGTCGTCGTTATCGCGTTCAAATTCTTCCCTGTTGTCAAATACAACCATTGCCACGACCGGACGGCTTTCCGCATATTCCAGCGCCGTATTTTTGTAATATGTATCGTCTATAAAATAAAGAATAGCGCCATCGGTGACAGAGCAGGCAAGCACTGTGTAACGCCTGTCACCATAGGCCACGTCTGCCCCTTCTGTATCCAAAATGTCGTCCACCGTAGTACCGGGAATATACTGGCTGATAAAATCGCCCGTAGGTTCCCGGCCGTTGCACAGACGCGTTTTAAATTTAGAATTGTACCAGATAACGTCTCCCTGGCTACCCGCCACTACGACAGGTATAGAAAACTTTTCCAAATAATGAACGTTTACACCTTTAATATTGGACACGGCGCTTTTTACCACACGCGCTGTATAATGATGAAAGCGCTTCAAATTGAAAAACACAAGGACAATGGAAACGACGGCAACCACCATTTCCATATAAAAAATATAGATATTCCAACGAAAAGAGTAAATTGCCATGCCAAGAATCGCCGCTGAAAAAATCAAAAAATAAGGGGACAGCGTCCAAACTTTTTTTTTCATGGATGATACTCCTTTCGTATAACCGTTATATCTTATATCAGATATCCATAATAATCGGCAAAATCATAGGTGTACGGCGCGTGCGGTCGTAAATAAGATGGGAAACCTCATCTTTAATCTTGCTTTTGATCACATTCCATTCCCGAATGCTGTCGTCGGCACAATTTTCCAAAACATCCTGCGCAGTCTTTTTGACTTCTTCAAGCAGAATTTCAGATTCCCGCACATAAACAAACCCTCTGGATACAATGTCGGGTCCTGCAATGACATGGCCGTCGATAGAATCCAGCGAAACCACAACGATAATCAGGCCGTCCTGCCCCAGATGCTTTCTGTCGCGCAGGACAATGCTCCCAACATCGCCTACGCCAAGCCCATCGACAAAAATTTTACCCGACTGCACCGGCTCCAATTCTTTAATATAGTCACGGTTAATCTCTATAACGCTGCCTACGTCGCCAATAAATACATTTTTATGGTCCATCCCCATATTGTAGGCAAGGTTTGCGTGCTTTCTTAAATGCTTTTGCTCACCATGCACCGGGATAAAATACTTTGGCTTGGTCAGTCCCTGGATGATTTTCAGCTCCTCTTGGCAGGCGTGCCCGGAGACATGCACCTCATACATGGATTCATATACAACCTCGCAACCGCGCTTCATCAGTTCATCGACAACATTGCCAACCGTCTTTTCATTACCGGGGATCGGGTTTGCAGATATAATAATAAAATCGCCCGTGCCAACTTCTACCTTGCGATGGTCGGAATATGCCATTCTTGAAAGCGCCGACATGGGCTCCCCCTGGCTTCCTGTCGTGACCAATACAACCTTTTCAGCCGGATAACGTTTCAGAAGGTCAATGTCTATAATTACGCCGTTGGGTACATCCAGATACCCAAGTTCCACTGCCACTGTCATATAGTTTATCATACTTCTGCCGGAAAAAGCTACTTTTCTTCCATACTTTTTTGCACAATTAATAATTTGCTGCACCCTGCTGACGTTCGAAGCAAACGTAGCAATAATAATCCTGCTTTTTTCCGCCTGTTTAAAAAGCGTTTCAAAGGATTCGTTAACCTTTTGCTCGGTCATCGTGTAGCCCGGGCGCTCTGCATTGGTGGAATCGGCAAAAAGCGCCAGAACGCCTTCTTTTCCAAGCTGTGCAAATCTTGCAAGGTCGATCATCTCTCCAGTAGTCGGCGTACAGTCAATTTTAAAGTCGCCTGTGTGTACCAGCGTGCCCGCGGGGGAATGTATGGCAACTCCAACCGCGTCCGGAATGGAGTGATTAACGTGTATGAATTCTACCTCCATGCAACCAAGCTTTACTTTATCGCCCGCTTTAATCTCCACAAGCTTTGTTTTATAAAGAAGGTTGTGTTCTTTTAATTTATTCCCAACAAGCCCAAGCGTCAGACTTGTTCCGTATATGGGAAAGTTCATGCTTTTCAGCAGGTACGGCAAAGCGCCTATGTGGTCCTCGTGCCCGTGTGTAAGCACAATTCCCTTAATCCTGTCTTGATTTTCTTCTACATATGCAAAATCCGGAATAACCAGGTCTACGCCGAGCATTTCCCCGTCTGGAAACGCCATGCCGCAGTCCAGAAGAAACATATCGCCATTGCATTCAAAAAGTGTAATATTTTTACCAATTTCATTTAAACCGCCCAGAAAAGCAACCTTTATGGAAGGCGGTTTTGGATTGCCCTGCTTTTTTCCGTTATATCTGTTTTTTCCGTTGTAACGCAACGGTTTTTTGTATGCGCCGCCCGGCAGCGGTTTCCTTCTTTTCTGTCCGCTGCCGTTCAAAGACGGCTTTTTACTGTCTGTTGCCACAAATAAACCTCCATTTAATTTTTTATGTATCAACTCAATCTGTGCCGCATACGGTGCCCCATGCACAGAAATTTTTTTGATATTTTTCTCTTTCTTTTCTGTAATAAATCGCTTTTATCCGGTCACACACGTTGCTTTTATTCTATCTCTTTGCATGTAAACTGTCAACCCTCGCAGAGCGGGCGGCACAGGAGTATACTTTCTCATTTTTATGTAAATACTCTGTTTGCAGCTGTGTTTTTGCGGCAGAAAAAAATAAATAAAATTTTAAAATTTTCTTCTTTTTGCTGTATTCCCAAAAAAGCTATCCTGCTTATAGCATACCCTGCAACACCTTTATATAAACATCTTCAGGCAAATATGTTGCGGATGCCTGCGCTTTTTATGTTTGTTTTTCATACTTGACCCATATCTGCCATTTAAAGTATTGAAAACTTATATAATAAAGGTTATAATAAATTTTAAAGCACATTCAGCAGGTTAGGAGGGTTTCCTTGAAACAGGTTGAAATTTTCACAGACGGCGCTTGCCAGGGAAACCCCGGTCCCGGAGGCTGGGGGGCTATTCTACGGTATAAAGGCACGGAAAAAGAAATTTCCGGCGGTGCGCGCGACACAACCAACAACCGCATGGAACTCTGTGCGGTTATTGAAGCGCTGAAGCTGCTGAAAGAACCCTGCAACGTGACGCTTTACAGCGACTCGCAGTATATATGTAACGCTTTGGAACTTGGGTGGGCAAAAAAATGGCAGGCAAACGGCTGGATGCGCAACAAAAAAGAACCCGCGTTAAACCCGGATCTGTGGCAAGTCCTCTTGGAGCTTTGCAACAGGCATAATGTAGAAGCGGTTTGGGTTAAAGGGCATGCCGGGCACCCGGAAAACGAGCGGTGCGACCAGCTGGCTGTTGCTGCTGCAGAGCGCTTTAAATAAACAATTTGAAAAACCAATACAAACGGAAGGGTGATTGCATGACAAAACACATTTATGCCGACAATGCGGCGACTACAAAAATGTCACCGAAGGTGCTGGAAAGCATGATGCCGTATTTGACCGAGGCTTACGGCAATCCTTCCAGCTTATACAGTACAGGCGCGCAGGCAAAAAAAGCCGTGGAAACGGCAAGAGCGGAAATTGCCGAATGCATAGGCGCAGATACAAATGAAATCTATTTTACTTCCGGCGGAAGCGAATCTGATAACTGGGCGGTTAAAGGTGTTGCGCACGCGCTTTACAAAAAGGGAAAAAAGCACATTATTACCTCTGCGTTTGAGCACCACGCCGTGCTGCATACGGTAGCTGCTTTGGAAAAAGAAGGCTTTACGGCCACTTATCTGGACGTCCATGCAAACGGCCTTGTACGGCCGGAGGATCTGGAGGCTGCCATCCGGCCGGATACGGCGCTTGTCAGCATTATGTATGCAAATAATGAAATTGGAACAATTCAGCCTGTTGCGGAGCTTGGCGCCATCTGCAAAAAGCACGGCGTTTTGTTTCACACCGACGCCGTACAGGCTATTGGCAATGTGCCGATCCATGTAAAAAACGAAAACATAGACCTGCTTTCCCTAACCGGGCACAAATTTCATGGACCAAAGGGCTGCGGCGCTTTGTATATCAAAAAGGGCGTTCGACCAGAAATTTTAATCCATGGCGGCGCACAGGAGCGGGCACAACGTGCAGGAACAGAAAATGTTGCCGGGATTGTGGGGCTTGCCTGCGCGCTGAAAGAGGCCATACGCACGATGGAGCAACGCACACAGCGGCTTACAGCGCTGCGCGACCGCCTGATCGACGGGCTGCTGCAGATTGAGCGTTCCCGCTTAAACGGCGACCGCTTTAAGCGTTTGCCGGGTAATATAAACATGTGCTTCGAGGGTATTGAGGGAGAATCGCTCCTTTTAATGCTTGACCTCAAGGGCGTATGCGCGTCTTCCGGGTCGGCCTGCACGTCCGGGTCTTTGGACCCGAGCCACGTCCTGCTGGCGATTGGGCTGCCGCATGAAATTGCACACGGCTCTTTGCGCCTGTCTTTAAGCGATGAGAACACGCAGGAGGAGGTCGACTATATTTTAGAAATTCTCCCTCCTATTATACAGCGGCTGCGCGCAATGTCCCCGCTTTGGGAGCGCATAGTCAACGAAACCAGGGAAAGAAAGGACTGACCGTTTATGGCATACAGTGAAAAAGTGATGGATCATTTTGCAAATCCCCGCAATGTTGGTGAAATGCCCGACGCCGACGGCGTTGGCGAGGTGGGAAACTCAAAATGCGGAGATATTATGAAGATGTACATTAAGGTGGACGGCGAGACCATTACCGACGTAAAATTTAAGACCTTTGGCTGCGGCGCCGCAATTGCAACCAGCTCAATGGCCACCGAGCTGATTAAAGGCAAAACAATCCATGAAGCTTTGCAGCTTACAAACCGGGCGGTTATGGAGGCGCTCGACGGGCTTCCGCCTGTAAAGGTGCATTGCTCTGTGCTTGCAGAGCAGGCAATTAAGGCGGCTTTAAGCGATTATTACCGCCGCAGAGGCGTAGACCCGGAACCAATTGTAGGCGTGATACAGGAATGCGACCATAGCAGCGACAGCTGCGGCTGCGCGCTTTGACCGTGTGATTTGAGCTTGATTGCAACAAAACGCACCGATTTTGAAACAGCCCCCTCTTACGATTGCGCGTAAGAGGGGGCTGTTTTTCTTGCAGGCAATTACAAATGGAGAAAGAAGCTTTGTCTGCCACTTTTTATGCGTTTGCAATTAGCTGCTGCAGCAAATTTACATCCAAAACCGTAACCGTGCCACTGTTGTTTAAATCGCCCAGATAGAGCTGGTCGTCGTTAAAGCTTACCTCTCTGCCAATATACCGCTGTAAAAGTAGCACGTCTGCCGTGGAAAGGCTTCCGTCTAAATTTACATCGCCCTTTTGGCAGACAACCCGCTCAAAATGCCATTGGAAGTTTACAGGCGCGCCGTAGGTGGCCCATTGGAACCGGCCGCCCGTATATTGCAAATATTGGGTAGAAGACCCCGCAACGGGATGCCCCACGGCATACGCGCCGGTGGTGGAATACTGTTCAAACCGGATCGGATATTCTGTATCTGCATCAATGACTGCGCCGCTGCCGTTTACCGCTTTGGACAGGTTACCCGGGCGGGTAAGCGAACGTGTTTTGATTGTAAACCGGGTGGCGTCGGCTTTAT
>OMFK01000054.1_pt1 | contig 93978 bp, 99 predicted proteins | sample 1645651 | NCBI WGS metagenome assembly OMFK01 (sample SAMEA103958124, study PRJEB25191) | human gut metagenome | biome: human-associated habitat [ENVO:00009003]; feature: intestine environment [ENVO:2100002]; material: feces | place: Germany | collected 2013/2015
GTATGGCGTGGCGGAAATAGAGGAAGAAAAATGCATCGGCTTCCAACATATGCATTGCTTTTGAATGACGGAACATATGACAATGTACATGTTCTGGGAATGTTGCATCTTTTTTGCGGATCGCATCTACATATTTTTTTATGATATAAGAGATACCATCGCGGTCAATCTTTCGATGATAACGGTTAGTGATCAAAAAATCGGTTCCTACAGCGTATGAACGGTACCGGCTAAGATAGTTTTCGACAAGTTTTGCTGTTGCGTCTGCTATCACGACTGTACGATATTTGTTGCCTTTTCCGTGTAATCTTACGGTTGCAACAGAACCTAACGATATATCGGCTATCGTAATATCGCATAATTCCTGAACTCTGCACCCACTGTCATACAAAAGTGTCAGGATCACCCTGTGTCGGAAACCGGTATGGGAATTAACATCCGGACTGTTTATAAGTGATGACATCTGTTCCACAGTCAGGAAAGATACTTCTTTCGGTGCAGCCTTTTTTGCCCTGATCCCGGAGACATTCTGTAAAGGGGCAATGTACTCGATATGTTCCAGCTGTGCATAATCACTGAATGCTTTCAATGCAGCCAGCCGTTGATTTGCTGCAGTTATACCAGCCCCGTTGTTCCGGTACCATTCCAGGAATTCAATCACCAGTTCACGTTTGAAGTCCCTGATATAAAAAGAATTCGGAGAGGTTTCTTTTTCTTCTTTTAAAAACCGAAGGAACAGTTTCAAAGTGTCTCTGTAACTGAGAATGGTATTCCTGGAATAACATCTATGATGCGGCAGATAGTCCGTTAAAAATCCTGTGACCAGACAGGCAAAATCAGTAGAATTCGTGTTCATTGATAACTGCCTCCCTGATCAGATCAGGAAAAGATTCCATCATCCGTTCTTTTATATATGGAAACCGTTCTGCCACAGCTTATCAGTCTGTGCACATCAACTATTGAAACCGCCGTGTACCGGACGGTACGCACGGTAGTGTGAGAGGACGGCGGCTAACCACCGCCTCCTACTCTATCGTTTTACGTTCTTTTATTTAATAACCCGTACACGCAGAACGCCGGCAATTTCCTGGATTTCTTCCCGGATTTCTTTTGAAACGTTTGTAGCGTCTACAATTGTATAGGCAAATTCTTTTCTGGACTTATTTTCCATATTTTCAACGTTTGCACCCTTTTGTCCAAGCATTGCAAGAATCTGTTGTAAGATGTTTGGAGCATTTTTATGCAGAATGCAGTAGCGCACTTCTCCGGTCTTTGGCATACATACGTTGGGGAAATTTACAGAATTGGTTACGTTGCCATTTTCCAGATAATCCTTAATTTCATCCGCCGCCATGCATGCGCAGTTGTCTTCGCTTTCCGGCGTGGAAGCGCCCAGGTGCGGCATTGCGATCACACCGGGCTGGCCGAGTACGTCATCGGTTGCAAAATCGGTTACATAAGCCGAAAGCTTACCGCTGTTTAATGCAGCCACAACGTCTGCAGAACGGACAAGGTCTGCCCTGGAAAAGTTTAATATGCGCACGCCGTCTTTCATTTTTGAGATATTGTCTGCATTGATAATTTCTTTGGTGTCGGGCGTAAGCGGCACATGCACCGTAATATAATCGCATTGTGCAAAAATGGGATCAAGCGACATGACGTGGGTTGTATGCCTGGAAAGCTGCCAGGCTGCATCTACAGACAGATAGGGGTCATAGCCAAGCACGTCCATCCCAAGCGCGGTAGCGGCGTTTGCTACCAAAACGCCGATTGCTCCAAGCCCAATTACGCCAAGTTTTTTACCTTTGATTTCGGGTCCGACAAAAGCGCTTTTGCCTTTTTCGACCATCTTGCCTACCTGATCTCCGTTGCCTTTAAGGGTGTTTGCCCAGGCAATCCCGTCGACAATCTTTCTGGAACTGAGCAACAACCCTGCAATTACAAGTTCCTTAACGGCGTTTGCATTTGCGCCGGGTGTATTGAACACGACAATCCCCTGCTCGCTGCATTGATCGACAGGAATATTGTTTACGCCGGCGCCTGCTCTGGCGATAGCAATTGTATTTTTGGAAAATTCCATGTCGTGCATGGAAGCGCTTCTTACCATAATTGCGTCAGGGTTTTCCACAGCGTCGCTGCAAACATAATTTTCCCCAAGGCGTGCAAGCCCGGTTTTTGCAATTTTGTTAAGCGTAAGAATATTGTACATGGATACCATCATCCTTTTTATATTTTTTCAAATCGTTTTGTAAAAACGGGTCAAATATTTTCTTTCTCAAATTTTTCCATAAACGCGACCAGCGCGGCTACGCCTTCATATGGCATGGCATTGTAAATAGAAGCGCGCATACCGCCTACAGTACGGTGCCCTTTAATATTGACAAATCCGTTTGCCGTGGCTTCCTGAACAAATTTTGCATCCATTTCGGCGTTGCCCGTTACAAACGGTACGTTCATTAGAGAACGGTCCTCTTTGACAACCGTGCCCTTAAAGAGCTTGGAATGATCCAGAAAATCATAAAGCAGCGCTGCCTTTTTTTCGTTGCGCGCTTGCATATTTGCAAGGCCGCCGACTTCATTTTTAATCCATTCAAGGACAAGCTTCGCCATATAAATAGTATAGCATGGCGGTGTATTAAACATAGAGTCGTTATCTGCGTGAATCTGGTAATTAAACATGGTGGGTGTAATGTCTTGTGCATGGCCGATCAGGTCTTCCCGCACGATCACAACCGTAAGGCCTGCCGGCGCCATGTTTTTCTGCGCACCGGCGTATACAAGGCCAAATTTGGATACGTCGATCGGGCCTGAAAGAATACACGAGGAAATATCTGCAACCAGCGGCACATCGCCCGTTTGGGGGAGCGTATGGTACACAGTTCCGTAAATAGTATTGTTCAGGCAAATATGGAAGTAATCTGCGTCTTTGGTAAAGGTTGCGGGGTCCAGCTTTGGAATATAGGAAAACGTCTGGTCCTCCGAGGAAGCGACGACATTGGCCTGTGCATAACGCGCGCCTTCCTTGTAAGCTTTTTTGGCCCATTGCCCTGTGATGACATAATCTGCCTTTCCACTTTTTACGGCCAGGTTCAGGGGAACCATTGCAAATTGTGAAGAAGCGCCGCCCTGCAAAAACAGAACCTTATAATTGTCCGGAATGTTCATGACCTCCCGCAAAAGGGATTGCGCGCCTTGAATGATAGAGCCATATACCTTGGAGCGATGGGACATTTCCATAACAGACTGACCGCTGCCTTCGTAATCGAGCATTTCCGCTGCCGCCCTTTTTAATACCGATTCGGGCAACATGGAAGGCCCTGCTGAAAAATTGTAAACTCTGCTCATGACCTAAACATTTCCTTTCTTTTGCGTTTATGTAACGCTTGTTTTTTAAAAATGCGGCAGGTAAGGGTGCTACACTGTCACATATTACAAACTATTCAAAAGTTTGTTAAATTGCTAACGCTTCAATTATAATATTTTATAATATGCAAGTCAACATAAAAAGCGATTTCCCGCCGCTTTTCTGCAACAAACAAGCAGATACGCTTTGTGCAGGCGTGAAAAAATATACGTTTTTACAGAACAGATGTTTAAGCGTCTGCGTTGGCGGCCGATTTGCTTTTTTTGCGTTTTGAAAAGTCCAGCGTCATGGTGAAAATGCGGTCTGTAGAGAAAATACGGACTGCAACCAGCATAACAACAGCTAATATAACCACCTGGTACAGCATACCGCCGTAAAACAAAAATGTATTGCCGAACATCAAATTGGACGAAGCGATAAACGTGTGTGTAAATGGGATCAGATACAGAATAATCTGCACAACGGTGGGCAGGGAGGATATATCGACCATCATGGTAACGAGATAGGGAATGATCGTCAAAAAAATAAGCGGCGCAATCATGCTGCTTGCCGATTTCAGGTCTTTGGCCAAGGCGCCAAGCACCATACTGATTGCAAGTGCGATCAGGACCGTCAAAAACAGCTGTATACCAATGAGCAGATACTGGATGGGAGAAAGCGTAAGGCCGAGCGATTGCATAGCGGCGCTGAAGGCGCTTTCGGCCGTGTGTCCCATACTGCCTGTGATACCACCCATAAATGTGGAAAAGCCGATCATATACACACCGGCCATCAAAATGGACAGCACGCCAGAGGCGCACATTTTTGAAGCGAGCACCGAAAGACGTGATACAGGGCAGGAAAGAAGCGTCTCCAGCGTTTTATCGCTTTTTTCGTTGGCAATGGCCGCTACGTTAAGCTGGGAAGCGTAGATGATCAGTAAAAACACGATAATAGGAATGAAAATGGATTGCTGCATGGAAAGGCCGCGCAGAGCGTCTGCCCCGATCTGTGCGCTTGCCCCGTTTGCAACGCTTGTTTCAGAAGTAGAAATGGGGTTTTGCAGAAACGCAGCGTCTGCTGTTTTGCTATGTTCGGCGATCAGCAAAGCGGAAAGGCTTTGCGTAAGCGTCTGTGCAGCGGCGGATGCGGAGTAATTGTTACCAGAGAGCATGGAAAAACTGTTTAGAGCCGACAAAATGCGTAGCGTTTGCGTTTTCCCCTGCGCGATCCCCGCAGAGAAGCCTTCCGGGATAATCAGCACGCTGTTATGGCCTTCTTCCGCTGCAGCGGCCAAAACGGCGTCATCGCTGCCGTAGGGAACGGTGGATACAGTAAAGCCCGACTGTTCCAACATGGAAAGTGACTGGCGGCTCAGCTCGGACTGATCTGCATCGGACACGACCACATCCTGGGATTTGGACGACATGTCCTGGGTGACGCCGCTCATCACCTGTCCCAGAAGCAGAAATATCAACATGCTGACCAGTACGCTAACAATGGTGGAAACGGTCAAAATTTCCCGCAGCTCTTTTTTAAACAATATGAGAAACTTCATTTGTCTTCACCGTCCTTTCAAATACCTCTTCCAGGTTTTGGGATCCGGTCTGCTTTTTCAGCTGTGCCGGCGTTCCGGTCAGGTGCATAACGCCATTTGCAATAATCCCCACCCGGTCAGAGACAAATTCAATTTCCAGCATATTGTGGGAAGAAAGTAAAAAAGACATTCCATCGTTTGCCAGGGAGCGTATCATACGGCGGATTTCCAACGCGTTAAGAATATCCAGACCGCTGGTAGGTTCATCAAGTATGGCAAGTGCCGGGCGGGTCATCACCGCGCGCGAAAGCAGAAGCTTTCGGATCATACCGCGGCTGTAAGTGCCAATTTTATCCTGTAGCCTGTCGCCCAGGCCACAAATTTCAACGGCACGCGCCACATATTGTGCACACTGGTTTTTATCAGAAGAAAATAAAGACGCCATAAAATCAAGATAGCGTTTTCCTGTCATACTTTTATAGGCGCCCGCCTCATCGGGAAGATAAGTGATGCTTTGCCGGACTTTATCCGGGTGGCGAATAATACTGTGGCCGCTTACAAAAGCGTCGCCTGCTGTAGGCTGAATCAACGTGGCGATCATACGCAGCGTGGTGGTTTTCCCGGCGCCGTTGGGGCCGATCAGTGCAAAAACTTCGCCGGGTTCCACAGTAAAGCTGATCTGGTTGGCCGCCAGTTTGTCTGTGTATTTTTTTGAGAGCTTATCAACATGTAAAACAGCTTCCATTATATCACTTCCTTTTGTTGTATGGCCGGCATATTTGTAAAAGAACGCAGTAGCCTGTGCCTTGTAAAATTACCGGACATTTTTCTGACGAAGCTATTGTAGCATAAGCAAAAAAAATGGGCAATAACAAATTGCCTTGCGTTTTGCGTTTCGGCTCTTTTACTGTAAAAACAATATAATTTGTCTGTAAAAATTGTGGCGCCCGTTTGACAGGAGGGTTGTATGGGCAGGCGGAACGCCGGTATTGATAAAATAAATTTGCAGGTCGGCCGTTTATAGATAGGCTATATGGTCTGTGCAGCGTTCAGAAATAAAAAATGTTGTGCCTGGGAATTGTTTTGCAAGAAAGTCTGTAAGCGGACGAATTACCACATTTTCCGTTTTAAAATGGCCGGCGTCAACAATACAAAGCCCGTGTGATGCGGCGTCCAAAAGCTGATGATGTTTGATTTCCCCGGTCACAAAGGCATCGGCACCAAGCTGTAATGCTTTATAAAGCCCATCGCCGCCAGCGCCGCCGCTTACAGCCACAGTTTTTACCTGTTTTTGTATGGCGGTGAAGCGTACCCCTGTGCAGGAGAGAGCGGTTTTTACGTGCATGGCAAATGCGTAAGCTGTAAGCGGCGGCGAAAGTGTGCCTGTTACCATGCATTCTCCGTCTATCAGTTTTTGGTTTGCAAGGCCGAGCGCTTGTGCCAAACAGACATTTACGCCGCGGGGGGAAAGGTCCAGGTTTGTGTGTGCGCAAATAGCGGCGATATGATTCTGCGCCAGCAGGCCTGCAGGGCTGTCAAATGCAAGCGAACGCAGGGGCTGAAAAATTACAGGATGATGGCTGATAATGAGCTGTGCTTTTTTCTGTACGGCTTCTTCAACCACATCTTTTGTAATGTCCAGAGCGACAAGCGCTGTTTTAACCTGTGTGTTTGCATCTCCGGCCAGAATGCCGCAATTGTCAAAATCCATTGCGCTTTGAAACGGTGCAACGGTATCTATGAAATCATAAATTTTTTTTACGGTTGTCAGCATTTTTTCTTTCCCTCCAATATATGCTGGATTGACTCTATGCATTGTATAACCTGTGCTGCCTGCATTTTTTGCCCTGCGTGCGATAATCCGGAGGCCTTTCGCTGCAGGCGCAGGATCACCTGCGCAATATAGCTTTTGTCAACCTCGTTTTGCAAAGGCTGCAGCCTGCCGCAGTATAAAAGCGCCGGGTCTGCGCGGCAGGAAATGCCGGTATATGTACAATACAGGACAGTATAGAGCTTGCCTTCTGAGAAAACTGCTTTTTCCTGCAGTATATTAAACCCGCATTGAAACAGATATTCACGCAGCGCCTCTGCCTTAGACATGGGCTGCAGGATCAGGCGTTTTTGGGGGTTTTGGATCCATACGGTGTTGGAGAGGATCTTTACAATCTGTTCACCACCCATGCCGGCAATGACAATGTCGTCGCATTCTTCCGGCGCAATTTGCAAAAGGCCGTCTGTAAGACGTATGGATACCTGTTGCTGCACATGGTATGTTTCAATTGTTCTGCGCCCATTTTCCAAAGGGCCGGGGCGTATATCCGCCGCAACAGCGCTTTTTATATAACCCGATTTTGCAAGCCATACGGGAAGATAAGCATGGTCAGTGCCGATGTCTGCCATACGGCAGCCATACCGGACAAAAGAAGCGCACAGAGCAAGGCGGGGTGATAATGAAAACAGTGTTTTTGTGCTCATGGGACAGTCCTTTCTGTGACAATCAGATTGGTTGAAAGTCCGGCAGTCAGCCGGTTTTTTGTCTAAAAAATAAAAAGGCAGGATCGTATTGTGCGACCCCGCCCGCTGCGTGTTTATTTGTTTGCAAGATGCGCATTGATCCGGTTTACAAGGTCGTCGGCGTCCACGCCGTGTACCATACAGGCCTCTTCCAGTGTTTCTCCCCTTGCGGAAGGACATCCCAGGCAATGCATTCCCATTTCTAGAAAAAAAGGTGCGGTTGTCTGGTCCAGGTCAAGAATATCGCCTATAATTGTTTGTTTTGTAATCTGTGCCATTATTTTAACCTCCGTAATTTTATTTGTGACAGCGTTTGAATTTTACGCTGCTTTGATTATAGAACATAAAACGCCAAAAAGCAACAGCTGTAAGCAAGCCGAAGCCGGTTATCCCTGCCCATGCTGCATTTGTACGCTTTGTGGGATGCACGGCGCGACATAAAGCGTTTTATTGTTTTTATAAATAACCATACCCGGTTTGGCGCCGGATGGTTTGCTTACATACCGGATTTGAGTGTAGTCTACGGGAACCTGGGCGCCGTCCCTGGCTCTGCTGTGGAACGCGGCAAGCTGTGCCGCTTCTAAAAGCGTCTGTTCATCCGGCGTGCGGGTCTCTGTTACAATCACCGTATGGGAGCCGGGGATATTTTTTGTGTGCAGCCATATGTCGTTGTTGCCTGCCGTTTTCAGGGTAAGGGCATCGTTTTGCCGGTTGTTCCTCCCAACCAAAATTTGAAACCCGCCGGAAGAAACAAAACAAAGCGGCGGCAGCGCGGCTGTTTTCTGTTTTTCTTTGCTGCGCCGGATGTACCCTTGCTCCATAAGCTCCTGCCGGATCTCTGCAAGCTCGCGTTCTGCGTTTGCCCGGCTGAGCGCCTCAAAGACGGTATCTATATACTGCAGTTCCTGTTGCGCTTTTTCAATCTGCACCTGCAATATCTGCTCAGCTGTTTTTGCCCTGCGGTAGTCTTTATAATATTTCTGTGCATTTTGCGCAGGGGAAAGGGCGGGGTTGAGTTTTACGCGCAACGTGCTTCCCTGCTCGCCATAAAAATTTTCCAGTTCTGCAAAGGGAGCGCCCTTTTCTATTTTATAAAGGTTTGCCTGAATGAGATCGCCGTAAATACGCAGGGTTTCACGGTCTGCGCATTGGGAAAGCTCTGCCTTTTGTGCGTTGATTTTTCTTGCAAGGCGGTCAGAGGCGTTTGTTAGAACTTTTAACAAATCCTGCGCCTTTGTGCGCATGCGCTCGGCCCGGTCGCGTTCGTAGTAAAAGCTGTCAAGCAGTTGGGAAAAACTTTCGTAGCGCTTTATGCTGGCCGCCGTACCGTACTGGACGATATTCATAAAGGAAAAATCCAGCGGCTTGCCGTCGGGCCGGTTGACCATATAGGGAGCGCCGCTTGTATTTTGAACAGATTGCACGGTCCTGGACAGGAAAAACTGCAGCCTTTGCCTGTGTTCCGGCATCATGGATTGCACGGCAGGGTCTGTGCCGCGGCAGGAGAGATGGGCAAGCTCCCGGCATACAATAGGAGAAAGGCCCTGAATATGGTTTAACAGTGCGCGGCTTAACGGAAGGGCGTTTTCCTGTTGGTAAATATGCGCGAGGATGTCTTGTATATCGGTCTGCAAAAAGCAGAACTTGTTCTGTGCAGGCGGCATTTGATAAGGAATGCCCGGAAGAACCAGCCGTTGTGACGACATTGTCATGTCGACGCGCTTTAACGCGTCAATAATTTTACCGTCTTCTTCCGTTAAAATAACGTTGCTGTATTTGCCCATGATTTCGATTACCAGCGTCAGCACAACCCGGTCGCCCAGTTCGTTTGTTGCATCAAAGTCAAAACAGAGCATTCGTTCCAGATTGGGCTGCCGGATATCTTTGAGCTTTGCGCCCGAAAGGCGTTTGCGCAAAAGCATGCACAGCATGGGAGGCGTTTGCGGGTTTTCAGGCGCATAAGCGGTCAACGCGGCCCGGGGGGAGTTCGCGCGCGATGAAAGCAGGAGTTTGTGCGCTCCGCCTGTGCCGCGCATGGAAAGCACAATTTCTTCTTTCGCCGGCTGATAAATTTTTTCTACTCTACAATGGAGCAAAGCGCTTTTGAGTTCTGCCTTTAAATGGTGTAAAAAAGCACCGTCCAGCGCCATTTAAACCACCTTCCTTCTATATATTTTGTCCTTCGTTTTATTTATGATACTTGCCTCCCGAGGAGATTTGGAACGCGCGGTAGATTTGTTCACAAAGCATAACCCTTGCAAGCTGATGGGGAAAGGTCATGGGAGACATGGAAAGCTGCAGGTTTGCTGTCTGCTTGACTGTATCGGAAAGGCCAAAAGAGCCGCCGATGAGAAAAATAATTTTGCTTGTGCCCGCTATGGTGACGGCGTTTATTTGTTCAGATAACGCCCTGGAGGAAAGCGGCTTGCCCTCTATGCACATGGCGACAGTATATGCCTGCCGGTCCGTTTTTGCAAGGAGACGGCCGCCCTCAACCTGCAAAATTTGCTCGATCTGTGCAGGAGAGGGGCTTCGAGGAGCCTTTTCCTCGTTTACCTCTGTAATGATAAGACGGCAAAATGCACCCAGACGCTTTTGATATTCAGCGCAGGCTTGCGCCCAGTAGGCTTCTTTTAAGGAGCCTACGCAAAGAATGTGTATGGTCAGCATAATTTGGCCTCTTTTTTAAAAAATAATGGTTTTTCCCTGCGTAACTTCGGGCGCGATCGTCAGTATATAGTCGCTGTCGCGACGCATACCGGCGCTTTCCAGCGCACATACGGCCGACTGCATGGCAATATTGGGAAGGTTGTTTTCGCGGCTTAAGTGGGCCAGCACCAGCCTGGTTGTACCGTGCCTGACCAGCGAGGGAAGGAATTGCGCGCACATCTCGTTGGAAAGATGCCCCCGGTCTGAAAGAATCCGGCGTTTTAAGTGATAGGGGTAGATGCCGTTGAGCAACATGCCCACGTCGTGGTTTGATTCAATTATTACGCAGTCGCACCCCAAAACGGCATGTTTAACAGCTTCTGTTAAAACACCGGTGTCTGTTGCAACGGCAGCCTTCCTTCCGTCGCCGGTGGTAACGACAAAGCCGGTACTTTCTTTTGCGTCATGCGATGTTTGGAAAGGCCGGATCAGCATATCGCCGGCCTGTACGCCGCTGCCTTCGACCATGTGGCTTTTAAACTGCCCGTTTAGGACACCCTGGGCGCTTAGTGCTTCAAGCGTGCCGGGGGAGGCATACACATCCATATGGTAACGGGAAGCAAGCACGCGCAGCCCCTGTATATGGTCGGAATGCTCATGTGTAATGAAAATGCCTTTTACAAGGCGGATATCCAGTTCGTTTTGTGCCATGGCAGCTTCAATTTGTCTGGCGCTGCGGCCTGCGTCTACCAAAATGCCGCCGCTGCCGCTGCCTATGTAGTAACAATTGCCTTTGCTGCCTGAAAACAGTGGGCATAAACGTGCCATATAAAAAAGCGCTCCTTTAAGAATTTTAGCATTCTTTTTGTATATATGAAAAAAGAAGGCAGACAAAACTGTCCGCCTTTCCTTCCTTTTTGATCGTCATCCGCGTCTGGTGAGCAATTAAGCCGTTACAATGTGCGTGGTAGTTTGTGTACGCTCTTTTTTGATGTCTGCGCCAAGCCCCCTAAATTTATTGACAATATCTTCATAGCCGCGCTCTATGTGGACAATGTTTTCAATTTCTGTGGTACCACTTGCGCAAAGGCCGGCAATAATCATAGCCGCGCCGGCCCGCAGGTCGGTTGCCTTTACAGGCGCGGCGATCAGCTCCTCCACGCCCTCAATAATGGCAAGCCTGCCGTCGACAGAAATTTGCGCGCCCATCCTGCAAAGCTCACTGACATAGCGGAAACGGTTATCCCATACATTCTCGCTAATGATGCTGGTTCCGTTGGAAATTGACAAAAGCGCCGCAAACTGCGGCTGCATATCGGTAGGAAAGCCGGGATGCGGCATCGTTTTTATATTGCAGCGTGAAAGGCGTCCGCTGCTCTTTACATGAACGGCCTCGTCATATTCCGTAACCTGCGCGCCCATTTCGCGCAGCTTTGCAGAAATGGACTCTAAATGCTTGGGAATGACATTTTTAACCAGTACGCTGCCGTTCGTGGCAGCAGCGGCGACCATGTAGGTGCCTGCTTCGATCTGGTCGGGGATAATAGAATAAGCTGTGCCGTGCAGATGCTGCACACCTCTGATTTTGATGACATCTGTACCTGCGCCGCGGATATCCGCACCCATGGAGTTTAAAAAATTTGCAAGGTCGACAACGTGCGGTTCCTTAGCGGCGTTTTCCAGCACGGTCATACCCTGCGCCTTTACAGCCGCAAGCATGATGTTCATGGTTGCACCCACAGAAACGACATCCAAATAGATGTGCGCTCCCACAAGCTGTTCGGCGCTTACACTAATAACCGCGCCGTTGATCAGTTCGTGCCTGACGCCCAGAGCAGCAAAGCCTTTTAAATGCTGGTCGACAGGGCGAACGCCAAAATCGCACCCGCCCGGCATGGCAACCTGCGCCTGGTTAAATTTTCCAAGGAGTGCACCTAAAAGATAATAAGAGGCCCGCATGCCCTTGACCTGCTCGTAGGTTGCAATAGAGGTGCGTATACTGGTGGGGTCTATTTCCAAAGTGGATTTGTTAATTCTTTTGATTCTGGCGCCAATTTCCGCCAGAATATTTGCAATAAAGGTCACGTCGCTGATGTTTGGTATATTTTCAATGCGGCAGGGTTCATCGGCGAGAATAACGGCCGGAATAATGGCAACAGCCGCATTCTTTGCCCCGCTTACGGTAACTTCCCCTTTTAGGGGAAGACCGCCGTTGATCACAAATTTATCCAAGTGTGGCACACTCCCATATCGTTTTTCAGTTGCGCCGTTTTATGTACCAACGGTGCAATCCACCTATGTATAAAAATTCCGGAACCAGTCCGGAATTTGTCGGAATTCAAAACCTGCGAATTTGTTTTTTGTTCGATATAATCAAACATATGGTTGTTTGCTGTTGCAACATTACCAAAAAAACACTACTTGCAATGATAATACAATTCCATATTCTTGTCAACCGAAAATCGTGTTCGTAACATCATTTTAACCAATTTTGTAATTATTTACACAAAAGTGCGGCGCAATCGTACAGGTTTCTTTTATATGGCGCGAAAAACGGAATTTGGTTTGCTCATACCGTACTCCAGTATTTCCGGTCGAGACTTCTGTACTGGATTGCCTCTGCAATGTGTGCAGAGTGAATTACCTGGCTTTGTTCGAGATCTGCGATGGTGCGCGACACCTTTAGCACGCGGTCGTAAGCGCGTGCGGAAAAGCCCAGCCTGTCAAAAGCGTTCTTTAACAGCAGCTCGGCCTTGGCATCCATAGGACAGCAGCGTTGCAGCATGGCGGGGCTTAAATGTGCGTTACATGTAATTTTGCTGCCTTTGTACCGTGCGCGCTGAATTTCTCTTGCACGATTTACGCGCGCCTGCACCTGCTGAGAGCTTTCTTCACAACCGTCTTTTGCCAATTCTTCGAACCGGACGGGAGGAACCTCTATGTGCAGGTCCAACCGATCCAGCAGCGGGCCTGACACGCGCGAAAGATAACGTGCTACGGCGCCGGGCGTGCAGGAGCATTTGCGTGTGGGATGGCCAAAATAGCCGCATGGGCAGGGGTTCATAGCGGCAACCAGCATGACGCGGCAGGGATAAGAAACACTACCGCTGACTCTGGATATGGTTACAACGCCTTCCTCTACCGGCTGGCGCAGAACCTCAAGTGTACTGCGCGAAAATTCCGGTAGTTCGTCTAAAAAAAGCACGCCGTTATGCGCCAGCGAAAGCTCGCCGGGCTTTGGTATTGCGCCGCCGCCGGAAAGGCCCGCCGCCGAAACCGTATGGTGCGGGCTGCGAAACGGCCGGCTGCGTACAAGCTGCCCGTTTTTTAATACGCCGGCGATAGAATGGATTTTTGTTGTTTCTATGGTTTCGTCAAAACGCATGTCTGGCAAAATGGAAGGCAGGCGCTTGGCGAGCATGCTTTTACCGGAACCGGGCGGGCCGACCAGTAAAATGTTGTGGCCGCCTGCGGCGGCGACCTCCATAGCGCGCTTTGCCTCATACTGGCCTTTTACCTGGGAAAAATCCAGCAGAGCCGGAGGCTGTAAAACAGGCTCGGCAGTAAGGCGGGCGGGCGTTATTTCTTGCTTGCCGCTTAAATGTAGAAGCAACTGCCTGAGATTCTGTACAGGATAAATGCAAAGGCCCTGTACAACGGCGCCTTCCTGCGCGTTTGCGTAGGGGACGAACAATTTTTTAATCCCCGACTGCTTTGCGTGGATGGCCATAGGCAGTATGCCGTTTATCCGCCGGATTTCCCCGCTTAGAGACAGTTCGCCGATCAGGGCGGCGTCATTTGGCAGCGGTGCGATCTGCCCTGTTGCCTGCAGCAAAGCGGCAAGAATGGGCAAATCGTATAAGGGGCCTTCCTTACGAATATCCGCCGGCGCAAGGTTGATGGTGATCCTGCCTAAAGGAAAGGTAAACCCACAGTTTTTCAGTGCGGCGCGCACCCGGTCGCGTGATTCTTTCACGGCGGCATCGGGCAGTCCGACAATATCAAATGCGGCCATCCCGTTTGACAGATCTGCTTCTACCTCTACTAAAAAAGCGTCCAGCCCAAAAAGCCCAAGGCTGTTGCAATGTACTACCATATTGCCACTTCCTTTTACAATGCGTATAATACATGAACGTATTCTACCATAACGCATACAAACAAAATAAAATATGTTTGTATTCTTCACAAACATTATTAAAAAAAGTACAAAAGGGCATGCAAAGCCTGCTTTTACGACAGGAATGTGTAGATTGTATCTAAAAATTTAACACATCTTTTTATAATTTTACGAGGAATAGAAAAAAGTATTTGACTTATTTTTAGAAATGCAGTACAATATCCATTACACGGGCAAAAGGATCGGCGGCGGGGTAATTTTATGGGCAAAACATGGGCGGATAAGCATATGGACAACTATTCTGACGACCGCCTGATTGCATTGATCCGCAGCGGCGATGGAAATGCGTTTAATACGCTGGCAGAGCGTTATCTTTCGGTGATCCGGGCGAAGGCTTCTGTATATCGCGGAGCAAAAACCGAGCTGGAGGACTTTATCCAGGAGGGGTTTATTTCTTTTATTCATGCGGTAAAGAGTTTTGACAGTACGGCAGGCGCTTCTTTTTCTACTTATGTAGGGGTTTGTATTCAGCGGCGTTTTCTGTCTGTTTATAAAAGCGAGAAGAGGGCAAAAGATATTCCGCGGGAATGCCTTGTGCCGTTGTCTGACAGCAGTTTGCAGCCGGATGGCAGGATGTCCCGTGATCCGGAGCAGGAGCTAATTGACGCGGAAAGCTATCAGGCTGTGATGCGGCATATTAAAAGTGTGCTTTCCCCTTTTGAGCTGCAGGTGCTTTCCTACTATTTAAGCGGACACACCTATGCGCATACGGCGAAAGCTTTGGGTACGCACCCCAAAGCGGTAGACAATGCTTTACAGAGAATAAGAAAAAAACTCAGAAGCGTTTAAAATTGAATATGTCCCATGTAGCTTATTCCAGAAGAGCGTTGTTTAACAAAGGCGGCGGTGCAAATCCGCCCGGGGGCGAAAAATTTATTTAATCCAAAGCGAGGTAAAATCACATGTACGAAGACAAAACTCTCATTTGCAAGGAGTGCGGGCAGGAATTTATTTTCACCGCGGGCGAGCAGGAATTTTATGCGGAAAAAGGCTTTGTAAACGAGCCGCAGAGGTGTAAGCCCTGCCGCGACGCGAGAAAGAACGCGGCAAAGGCTGACCGTGAAATGTTTGTGGCAACCTGCGCAGCATGCGGACAAGAAGCCAGGGTTCCTTTTAGGCCCAGGGAAGACCGCGCTGTATACTGCAGCGACTGTTTCGCAAAAATGAGAGAAGAGCAGGAATAAAATTCTTTTAAATAGAGTTTTTCATGCGAACAAAAAACCTCCGGCTGTGTTTTGCCGGAGGTTTCTGTTTGCCGGCATTTTTGACAAAATCTTGTTTAATTTGCCTATTTACTCTATTTTGTTAATATGATAAAATTTGCCTTGTCGGCATGTTTTTAACGCCAAAACATTTTGTATAGGGGAGCTTTTTATGAAAAAAATAACAGCGTTTGTTCTTGCAGCATTTATGGTAATGACGCTGATAGCAGGGTGCTCGCAGGAAAATGTGCAAACGAGCGGTAATGGAAGCGGAGCAGACGCCGCTACGCAGAGCGGTGTGGATGATTCATGGACAAAGGTTCAAAGTGCAGGAAAGCTGGTCCTTGGCCTGGATGCGGAATTTCCGCCCATGGGGTACAGGGATACAGAAACAGGAGAGATTGTCGGCTTTGATATTGACCTTGCAACAGAGGTTTGTAAGCGCCTGGGTTTGGAATTGGTAAAAACGCCCATTAACTGGGACAATAAGCAGCTGGAGCTTGACGGCGGCAACATTGACTGCATCTGGAACGGCATGAGCTATACCGGGGAGCGTGCGCAGGAAATGCTGGTGTCGGCTCCTTATATGCAGAACAAACAGTTTATCATTACGCTGAAAGGCTCTGAATATACGACAATGGATTCGCTTGCCGGGAAAATTTTGGGCGTGCAGAAGGACAGTTCAGCAGAAGCGGCGCTTGATAAAAATGAAGCATTTAAAAATACATTAGGCCAGATTATTGGCATAGAGAATTATACATCGGCCGTTTTGGAGCTGCAAAACGGAACAATTGATGGAATTGCTATTGATGAAATTGTAGCGCGTTATTATATTGCAAAGGAACCGGAGTTATACCAGATTGTGCAGGATGAAAACGGGGAGGAAGCGTCCCTTGCTCAGGAGGATTATGTAATTGGGTTTAGAAAAGGCGACGTTGCGTTGAAGGATAAGATTTACGGCACGCTGCAGGAAATGAAGCGGGACGGCACGCTTGCAAAAATTTCAAACGACTGGTTTGAAAAAGATATTACGGCAGTGGAATAAAAGCATAAAAACATCCGGGGGGCGGGAGCTTTGACCGCTCCCTTTGCGGTTTTATCAAACTTTTTGCAAAAACGGCGGCGGTGTGCGGCGCGTTTTACAGAAAACTGAGAAGTGGAATCCGGGGCAAAGGAGAACATATATCATGAATTTTCAGGTGTTATTGGAGGAAATGCTCTCCGGTGCGATGTTCACCGGGATGATTTTTGGGCTGACGCTGCTGTTTGCACTGCCGCTGGGCCTGATCCTTTCTTTTGGGAGGATGTCGAAACTGAAAATTGTGCGTATCCCAATTCAGCTGTATCTGCTGGTTATGCGTGGTACACCGCTTATGCTGCAACTGATGTTTGTGTTTTTTGGCCTTCCTTTTGTTGGGATTGTTTTTGACCGCTTTACCGCCTGCATTATTGCATTTTCGTTAAATTATGCGGCATATTTTGCAGAAATTTATAGAGGCGGAATCCAGAGCATTCCCCAGGGGCAATATGAAGCTGCCAGGGTTTTGGGGTTTACAAAGGGGCAGACGTTTTTAAAAATTATACTGCCCCAGGTGATTAAGCAGATTCTTCCGCCGATGGGCAATGAGTTTATCACGCTTGTAAAAGATACGTCTTTGGCGCTTACCATATCGGTTATTGAGTTGATGAACGTGACCAAGACATTTGCAAATTCTGCAGTGAGCGTTGTACCGTATATAATAGCCGCACTGTTTTATCTTGTAATGAATGGAATTGTTACGCTGTTCTTTTCCGCACTGGAAAAAAAGCTGAGCTATTACAGGTAAGTTGAAAAAGCTGTTGAATGATGAAGATAAGGGGAAAATATCATGAAGATCCTTACAGCTGAAAAAATTAAAAAAGCATATGGCAAGGCGGTTGTTCTTAAAAATATATCCGTTGAGGTAAAGCAGGGAGAGGTGCTTGCCATTATTGGGCCGTCCGGCTCAGGGAAAAGCACGCTTTTGCGTTGTATCACACAACTGGAGACCATTGACAGCGGCCGGATTGAAATTTGCGGGCAAACGCTGGTGCAGACCAATGAAAATGGGCGCGCCGTATATGCAGATAAAAAGACATGCGTAAAAATAGGCCTGCATTTGGGCCTTGTTTTTCAGAACTTTAACCTCTTTCCGCATTTTTCTGTTATGCGGAATATTACGGAGGCGGCGGTGACTGTGCTGAAAACACCGCGGGAGGAAGCGCAGGAGACGGCACTTGCACTGCTTGAGAAAATGGGGCTGAAGGATAAAGCGCAGGCGTATCCTTACCAGCTTTCCGGCGGGCAGCAGCAACGTGTTTCTATTGCCAGGGCGCTGGCGCTTAAACCGGAACTGCTCTTATTTGACGAGCCTACCTCAGCGCTGGACCCGGAGCTTACGGGAGAAATTCTTAAGGTGATTCGGTCCCTGGCAGCGGAAAAAATGACGATGGTTGTGGTTACGCATGAAATGGCTTTCGCAAGAAGCGTTGCAGACAGGGTGATTTTTATGGACGGCGGTGTGATCATTGAAAGCGGCACACCGCAGGAGCTTTTTGGAAATACACAAAATGAAAGGACCAAAGCGTTTCTTGCACGCTTTGACCAAAACCTGTAAAAAGCCCGTTATCCGCTGGAAGAAAGTATAGCGGATAACGGACTTTTATGTTGCGGTTTATCGCAGTCCGTCGTACAGATATTGAACAAGCATATCCATGGAGGGCTGTGACACGGCGCCGATATGGTCTTTGGCACCCAAATGCATGGTCGCAATCACATCCAACGCCAGAAAGCGTGTTTGATCTTCTTCCGTAAGAGGCTGCCCCGCATTTATTTTTTGCGATATGTATTGAAAAAAGACAAGGTCCCGGTTGTTTAACACACAAACAGAAATGTTGGGGATACCGGCTTGAGAAAACCGCTGGTCATCCCCGTTTGGCAGATACGCGACAGTATGGACGTTGTACTTTTTTAATATGGAATCATCCATCACGCGCATAAACAGAGCGTTGCCAGTGTTGCCTTTGTCGGAAACGATGATGTTTTCACCGTGTCCGCACATGTCCAGGTTGATCATGGCGGAAATCCTGTCTTTCCCGGTATATGTAAGATAGGTGGTGCTTCCGTGGTCTTCATACTCTTCCCTGTCAAAAAACACAAGGTCTATGCTATGCTTCGTGTTTGTAAGCAGCGCGGCAAGACGGATTAAAATACTGCAGGCCGCTGCGTTGTCGTTTGCACCGGTGCTGCCTTCTACGCTGTCCCAATGGGCGCCGATTACAAGGCGTGAGGGGGAGGGGTTATAGGAAACAATGATGTTTTCCGGTGCATGTTTTCCTAAGACCGCCTTTTGCCGTGTATAGCGGATACCCAGTTCGTCGAGTATGGAAAGGATTGCGTTTTTTCTGTCTTCCTGCGTTACCTGTGCAATTCGTTTTACATATTCCATGTTTATCCATCCTTTTGTGTACTAAATAGCAGATGCCGCAGCGTGTACGATCAAACATTTAGCAGGTATCGTAGAGCTTTTACAATATTATAGCATTGGACCGGGGGGAAAACAAGAAAAAGGCGGCGCACAAGGAGTGTTTGGCGCTTCTGCTTTTTGACAAAAGCTGCCCGCAGGGTGTGCCGGCAGTATGCCGCTTTCTGCTTTAGACGGCTTTGCGCAGCAGATGGTTGCAGGCAATTTGATAGGATAGGGTTCATATAAAAATATTTTTTGCAGATCCCTTAAAATTTTATTTGATCTGTGGTATAATCAAATGGAATTCTTTTTTTATCAGGGACAAATATTATGAGGTAATACGGTATGAAGGATAAAAAGCTTGTAGTAAAAGTGGGGACCTCCACTCTGACATATGAAAGCGGCAGATTGAATTTAAGGCGGATGGAACAGCTTTGCAAAGTTTTGTGTAATTTACAGAATGCAGGCTACGATGTGGTTTTGGTTAGCTCAGGTGCCATTGGCGTGGGGATTGGCAAGCTGGGTTTGAAGGAGCGCCCAAAGGAAACGCGCAAAAAACAGGCGCTTGCAGCAGTTGGACAGTGTGAATTAATGTTTATGTATGATAAATTTTTTGGGGAATACAATCATACGGTTGCACAGGTGCTTTTGACAAGAAGAGAGATAGAAAACGAGCACAGCAAGCAGAATGTAGTTAATACGTTTCACACCTTGCTGGAAATGGGAATTATCCCTATTGTAAACGAAAACGATACGGTGGCGATCGACGAGCTTGACGGGCAAAATTTTGGCGACAACGACATGCTTTCCGCTATTGTGGCCAGCATTATTGGTGTGCAGCAGCTTATCATTTTAACGGACATTGACGGGCTATATGATAAAAACCCAAAGACAAACCCGGATGCAAAACTGATTCGACAGGTTGGAAAAATAGACGGCGCTATTAAAAAAATGGCGGACGGGACCGGCTCAAACAGGGGAACAGGCGGAATGCGGACCAAACTGCTTGCGGCGGAGTTTGCTACGGCAGGCGGAATAGAATGTTGTGTGATTAACGGAACCAATCCGGAAAACATTTATGCGTTGCTGGAAGGCAAGGCGATTGGGACAAAATTTATGGCAAACAGTTAAACAAACGACAAAACGGGGAGGAAGCCAGCAATGACAGTTTTAGAACAGATGGGACAAAGAGCAAAAGAGGCGGCGGCAGTGTTGCGTATTGCAGGCAGCAAAAAAAACCACGCACTGCTGGAGATTGCGCAGGCTCTGCTTGACAACAGCGAAAGCATCCGCGAAGAAAATGCAAAGGATTTGGAAAATGGCAGAAAGGCCGGGCTGACAGACGCACTTCTTGACAGGCTTTGCCTGACGCAGGCACGTATAGAAGGAATGGCGCAGGGTGTGCGCCAGATTGCGCAAATGGATGATCCCATTGGGGAGGTATTAAACGGAAAGCAGCTTGAAAACGGGCTGGAGATCAGGAAAATACGGGTTCCGCTGGGTGTGATCGGGATTATTTTTGAAGCCCGTCCCAACGTTACCTCGGACGCTGCGGCGCTTTGCTTGAAATCCGGCAATGCCGTTATATTGAGAGGGGGAAAGGAAGCCATTTGTTCCAATACGTGTATTGCAGCCATTATGCGCGACGCAATAGAGCACGCCGGCCTGCCAAAGGATTGTATCCAGCTTGTAGAAGATACAACGCGGCAATCTTCGATGGAGTTGATGGCGCTTTCCGATTATCTGGATGTACTGATTCCGCGTGGAGGAGCCGGGTTGATCAGAGCCGTTGTGGAAAACTCCCGCGTGCCGGTTATTGAAACGGGCGTGGGTAACTGTCATGTATATGTGGACAAAAGCGCCGACCTTGCTATGGCTGCGGATATTATTTATAATGCGAAAACTTCGCGTCCGTCTGTTTGTAACGCGATAGAAACCGTACTTGTCCACCAAGGCGTTGCGCAAGAAGCCCTGCCGATGATCAAGGCAAGGCTGGATGAAAAGAATGTGCAGCTTCGTGGTTGCGCGCGCACGATAGAAATATTGGGCGGCGGCGTAGCCGAAGCGACAGAGGACGACTGGTATACGGAATATCTGGATTATATTCTTGCCGTACGCGTGGTGGATTCGTTTGATGCGGCGATTGCGCATATTGCAAAATACTCCAGCGGGCACAGTGAGTGCATTGTGACAAAAGACTATGCGCGCGCGCGCAGATTTACCGCCTGTGTAGACAGTGCGGCGGTATATGTCAACGCTTCTACGCGCTTTACAGACGGCGGGATGTTTGGCATGGGTGCAGAAATTGGCATTTCCACACAGAAGCTCCATGCCAGAGGACCCATGGGCCTGCATGAGCTTACTTCCATGAAGTTTATTATCAACGGCGACGGGCAGGTCAGATAATCAGGTACATCAATGCAAGCAACAGGCCGCTGTCGGTATTTTCGCTGGAAAGAAGTAAAATCAGAAGCAAGATCAAGTTGCGTTCCTTGTCTTCAAAAAAGCCTGCAAGAAGATCTTTTGCAGGCTTTTCGCTTTCATGTGTGCTATTATTTGTCGCAGACAGTCCCTCCGGCGCCGGGGGAGGAGGGGGAGCTTTTGCGGAGCTTGTCGGAGAGGCCTGCGACTTTCCAGCGGCCGGCCGGGATCTTGCCTGCATTTCGTGCATTCTGCGGACGGCCTCCTGCTGCATGCGGTCTATCGTATCGCTCAAGCGTTGTCACCTCCTGCGTTTATTAAAGCTGCAGTCCTTTGAGCATAGGCAGCAATTTCATCATATGCAGCATTCTGGAAGCTTCATCAAGCTTTTTTTTACGCGCGTCGCTTAAGAATGGGCGCAGGGCGTGCAAAAGGCGTGTAGACGCATCTTCCTTTTTAAATTCATTTAAAAGAGGCATAACGCGCATGATGGTCTGCATTGTGTCGCCTGAAAGCGCGGAGGAAAGGTCCAGCCCTCCTGTCCCGGCGGCAGGGGTTTCCTGGGCGGCCGGGGCAGCCGGAGGGGCGGACGGTTCCTTTTGCAACATGCCGGTCAGCCCCTTTAATTGTTGCAGGGTTTCGGGGTCGCTTAACATTTGAGAAATTTTCCCCGCCAGGTCATCCATTGGGCGTCACTTTCCTTTCATTAAGATATCAGAGTTGAAATGTTTCAGATTGGCGATGAGAAAATTTGAGTTATTCGCCGCCCATTAGCTTTTTTAAAAGCGCCTTTGCCTGGGGCGTGTTCAGAAGCTTTTCAGAGGCCTCTTTGTCGTTGAGGATTTGCTGAATTTTTTTTGCCTGGTTTTGATCCATTTGGTTTAAAAGATTTTGCAGGTTTCCCTGTTTTGCGGCCTTTCCAAGCGCTTCAGGATTTGTTCCAAGACGCTGGGAAACGGTATTTATTAAATTTTGCATTTGTTCGTTGTTTTGGTTTTTGCCGTTGTTTTGCATAAAAGCACCACCTTTATAAAAAATAAGGCCTACAGCACATATTATGCAGCAGGCAGAAAAAATATACTTTTTACTTACCGGGGTGTAAAAAATATGAGAATATTGGTCGTTTCTGATACGCATGGCGATTATGATACACTACGCAGGGTAGTAATTGCGCAGCCAAAGGCAGAGGTTGTGATTCATTTAGGCGATGGGGAAGAGCAGTCTGCGCAGCTGGTTACAGATTTTCCTGAAAAAATGATTGTACGCATACGAGGAAATTGCGACTGGGGTTCGTCGCTTTCTTCCAAGCAGGTACTGACGATTGCAGGAAAGAAAATCTTTGCAACGCATGGACATCTGTATCAGGTTAAAATGGGATATTACAATATTTATTGCGCTGCACGGGAGGAAAAGGCCGATATCCTGCTGTTTGGGCATACCCACACCGCTATGACTGATTATGAAGACGGATTGTATGTGATGAATCCCGGAAGCCTGCATGGCCTGTACGCTTCATTTGGCATTGTGGATATTACAGGCGCAGGGATTGTAACAAACGTGATTCAATTACCTTACTAAAGGCTAATATTGGTTTAAAATAGAATATCAGTGTGTAAAAGAAGACCGCTGCGGGTTTATGCTGCCGTACCTTTTATCGCGGCGCAATGCCGGCGATTTGCATATTGAAAAAGAAGGGGAAATCCGCTATAATACAAATACTGCGGCGTTTTAAACCGACGTACAACGAAAGGGCAGATGAAAAATGGCAGAAAAGAAAATGGTAGAATCTATTACTTCTATGGAAGAGGATTTTGCAAAATGGTATACCGATATTGTAAAAAAAGCGGAGCTGATTGAGTATACAAGCGTAAAGGGTTGTATGGTTATACGTCCTTACGGCTATGCGATATGGGAAAATATACAGCGCATTCTTGACAGTATGTTTAAGCGCACGGGGCATGAAAACGTGTGTATGCCCATGTTTATCCCCGAAAGCCTGCTGCAGAAGGAAAAAGACCATGTTGAGGGCTTTGCCCCGGAGGTTGCCTGGGTAACGCACGGCGGCGATGAAAAGCTGGAAGACCGACTTTGCGTGCGGCCCACGTCTGAAACGCTGTTTTGCGAGCATTATGCAAATATTATACAAAGCTGGCGCGATTTGCCCAAACTTTACAACCAGTGGGTAAGCGTTGTGCGCTGGGAGAAGACAACGCGTCCTTTTTTACGCAGCAGAGAGTTTTTATGGCAGGAAGGACATACGATCCATGCCACTGCACAGGAGGCGCAAGAGGAAACGGAGCGCATGTTGGGGATATACGCCGACTTTTGTGAAAATACGCTGGCAATGCCGGTTATTAAAGGAAGAAAGACAGACAGCGACAAATTTGCAGGCGCAGAAGCCACCTATGCAATAGAAGCACTTATGCATGATGGAAAGGCGCTGCAGGCCGGGACGTCCCATAATTTTGGGGATGGTTTTGCAAAGGCCTTTGGGATTACCTATACCAACAAAGAAAACAAACAGACATACCCGTTTCAGACGTCGTGGGGGGTTTCCACGCGATTAATTGGCGGAATTATTATGACGCACGGCGACGACAACGGGCTTGTATTGCCGCCCGCTGTAGCGCCGATTCAGGCGGTGATTATACCGATTGCCCATCATAAACCGGGCGTTTTGGAAAAAGCGGCGCAGCTTAAAGCCCGCCTGGAGAAGAGCGTGCGCGTGAAGCTTGACGACAGCGATAACAGCCCGGGATGGAAATTTTCTGAATATGAGATGAAGGGCGTGCCTGTGCGCATAGAGCTTGGCCCGCGCGATATGGAAAGCAATCAGTGTGTGTTAGTAACCCGCCATAACCGTGAAAAGACAGTCGTTTCTCTGGATGATCTGGAGAGCGCCGTGCAGGAAAAGCTTGCACAGGTACATAGCGGGCTTTATCAAAAGGCGCTGGAGAACAGGGAAAAAAGGACATATACCTGCAAAACGATGAACGAAATTATGCAAGCGCTTGCGGAAAAGGGCGATGGGTTTGTCAAAGCCATGTGGTGCGGCAGCGAAGCCTGCGAAGACACGGTGAAAGAGAAAACAGGCGTAGGGTCGCGCTGCATTCCTTTTGAGCAGGAGCATATTTCCGACGCATGTGTTTGCTGTGGAAAGCCCGCCAAATGTATGGTTATGTGGGGAAAGGCCTACTGATAACAGAAACGGACCAATCCGGTATTTAAGGAAAAAGTAAAGCGCGAAAGGGGGGGTTTGATGCCCATCAGAATTCAAAGCGACTTGCCGGCCAGAAAGATCCTGGAATCGGAAAATATATTTGTTATGCCGCTTGAGCGGGCGATGATGCAGGACATCCGTCCTTTAAAAATTGTAATTTTAAATCTGATGCCCACAAAGATTGAAACAGAAACGCAGCTTTTGCGTCTTTTGGGCAATAGCCCATTACAGGTGGATATAGAGCTTTTACAGACGGCCACACATATTTCGAAAAATACCTCCCAGCGCCATTTGACAACCTTTTATAAAACGTTTGACGAAATTAAAGACCAGAAATTTGACGGGATGATTATAACGGGCGCGCCTGTGGAACTGCTGCCGTTTGAGCAGGTGGATTACTGGGAAGAGCTATGCCTGATTATGCAGTGGAGCAAGAAGAACGTGTATTCCACGTTTCACATCTGTTGGGGCGCGCAGGCAGGACTTTATTATCATTTTGGCGTTCCAAAGTATGAGCTGGACGGAAAGATCAGCGGTATATACAGCCACCGTGTGTTAAACCCCAATCATCCGCTTATGCGTGGGTTTGACGATCGGTTTGCACTTCCGCATTCGCGGTATACAGGCGTTTTGCGGGAGGATGTGGAGCAGCATTTGGAGCTTGAAATTCTGGCTACGTCCCGTATGGCGGGGGTGTCGGTTGTATGTAACAAAAACGGACGCCAGTTTTTTGTGATGGGACATGCGGAATACGACCGCAATACGCTGGCAACGGAGTATTTCAGAGATGTCAACAAGGGGTTAAACCCACAGGTTCCTTATAATTATTTCAGGAACGACGATCCTTCCGCGACGCCGCCAATGACATGGCGCAGCAATGCAACGCTGCTCTATACCAACTGGCTGAATTACTATGTGTACCAGCAGACGCCGTACGATCTGGAAGATTTGAAAAAGATATTTATATAACGGGAAAGGGCCTTCCGGTGCAAGTATCAGCACCGGAAGGCCCTTTTTATAAAAAATCAAACGACAAGCTTTTCCCGCAGGAACAGAAGAATTTTCTTTTCCCTGCGGGAAACCTGGACCTGTGTCATGGAAAGCGCCTGTGCGGTTTGCGTTTGTGTTTGATTTTTAAAAAAACGCAGGGTGATCAGCATACGGTCCTGTTCGTTTAGCTCATGGAGAACCTGTTTTAAAGAAAGCAGTTCTGTCAGGCGTTCTTCTGGTGCGTCTGTGGGAATGTCCAACTGTCCGCCGCCGTTTTCCTCATCGACAGAAAGAGAAATGGGTCTTGCAGCGGCGTTTAAGGCTTCTGCCGCCTGCTGTGGTTCAACGTTTAAAACAGCGGCTAATTCATTAATAGTGGGCTCTCTGCCATGTTCTGTAATAAAAGCCGTACAGACCCGGCTTGCCTTTAACGAAAGTTCCTTCAAACTGCGACTGATCTTGACCGTTCCGCCGTCGCGAAACAGCCGCCGGATTTCCCCCAAAATGACAGGAACGGCATAGGTTGAAAACTGAAACCCCCGTGTACTGTCAAAATGACCGGCCGCTTTTACAAGGCCCAGACATCCCGCGCTGTACAGATCGTCGTATTCAATCCCCCTGCCTTTAAACCGTTTTGCACAGGCATGAACCAGCCCAAGGTTTTTCTGTATAATACAGGATTTCTCAACGGCCTCAGGCATTTTGCTGTACATCCTGCGATAAAAATTTTGTCATGGTTACGGTCGTACCCTTTTGTGGGGCGGAGGTAACCTTTAACTTGTCTGTAAAGCTTGTCATAACTGCAAAGCCCAGCCCGGCCCGTTCATCGCCGCCGGTTGTGAAAAGCGGCTTCATGGCCTGCTCAATATCTGCAATGCCGCAGCCCTTATCGCGCACCCGGATGACAACCCTGCCTTTTTCAAAAATTTGCGCCGTTATGTATATAATCCCCGACGTACCGGCATATGCGTGAACAATGCAATTGGTGACGGCTTCTGATACGGCGGTTTTAATATCCGCCATTTCCCCAATTGTAGGATCCAGTTGTAAAATGAATGCGGAAACTGCGGCTCTTGCAAAGCTTTCGTTTGCACTGCGGCTTAAGAAGCTTAGCTTCATTTCATTGATCGGCTTCATTTTTGCACTTCCTTTCCTTTTGCTTTTCCCTTTCCCTTATATTCTAAAACGCCCAGAGCCCCTACACCGGAAAGTTCGATCAGGCGTTTTAAATGCGGCGGAACGTTAATAACCTTTACGTAACCCCCGGTCAGCTGCATCAGGCGGAAACGCCCCATGATTAAACCAATGGCTGAGCTGTCCATAAACTGGACGTTTGAAAAATCCAGATTTAAAAGGGATGGATGCAGGCGTTCTATATCGCTGTCAATTGCCTTTCGGATTTCGCGCGCTGTGTGATGGTCGATTTCGCCGCGCAAAAGAGCGGTAAGTTCGCCTTTGGAACAGCTAAGCTGTACATTCATTTTACATTCCCCGATTCACATTTACATATTTTTTTAAAATTCCCCAAAATACGTGGATTATACATGGGAAATACAAAAAAGTCCAAAAAGATAATAAAAAAATCACCTATCCTGTGGATAGATGATTTTCAGCGCCTTTTCTGAAAAGCCGGCGATAGACGGCGCTGCTTTTTTGCTCCATCGTAAAATCATCTACTGATAGTAATAATAGATGATTTTATAAAAATTTTTTATCGAATACGGTTGTCATATTTTTGAATTAATTTCTATTTACTGTCTTAAGTAAAACGGGGCGCAGCTGCGCGGCCAGATACAGAGAACCACAGCATACGACCGCGCCGTCAGCACCGGCAAGAGAAAGCGCCTTTTCAATGGCCTGTGCAGGATCTTCCATTGCGATCGTATTTGGAAAACAGGTTTTTGCCTCCTGCGCCAGCGTTTGCGCAGGGAGCGCCCGTGGATTTTGCGGCGTCAGCGTGATCAGCGTGGAGAAAAGCCCGCTTATGTGGGAAAGAGATGAAATACTGTCCTTGTCGCGCAGCATGCCCATAATACATACGGCCTTTTTATTGGGCAGGTAGGTTCGGATGACGTCGGCAAGTGCGGAAAGCCCGTCTGGATTGTGCGAACCATCGAGCAAAACAACGGGGCGGCTGCTTAAAAGTTCCATTCTGGCCGGCAAAAACACCTGTGAAAAGCCGTCTGCAATGGAGGAAGCGCTTATGGAAATCCCAGTTTTTTGTAGGACCTGCAGCGTTTGCAAAGCAGTTTTTGCATTTTTTATTTGATGGCGGCCAATCAACGGCAGTAGCAGGCGCTGCCCGTTGTAGTCCAATATAGTTCCTTTAATTGTGCTTTCCAGAGGTGACAGTGGGACTTTGTCTGCGTAAAAGAGCGTATTTTTTTGCTCTGTTACCGCTCTTTCAATTACGGCATTGACAGATTGCTGCTGCGGATAAAAAACGGTGTTCCCGTGTGGTTTAATGATCCCGCTTTTTTCAAATGCAATTTGCTCCATTGTGCTGCCCAGAACGGCTGTGTGGTCCAGGCCGATAGAAGTGATGACAGAGCAAAGCGGCGTTTGGATTACGTTTGTAGAATCGAAGCGCCCGCCCAGACCTGTTTCCAATACGACAACGTCGCAGTTTTGGCGTTTGAAGCATAAAAAAGCAATTGCGGTAATCAGCTCAAATTCTGTAATAATTTCATTTTGTTTTGCCATTTCTTCAACAAACGGCAGCACTTGCGCTGTTATTTCGCATAGCTGTGTTTCTGGGATCATACAGCCGTTGATCTGTATACGCTCGCGAAAATCGACGACATAAGGGGAAATAAACAAGCCTGTTTTGTGGCCTGCATTTTTCAGGACGGAGGAAAGCATTGCGCAGACAGAGCCTTTTCCGTTTGTGCCTGCCACATGGACGCAGGAAAGCCCCTTGTGTGGATTGCCCAAAAGCTGCAACAGCTTTGTAATGCGGCCAAGGCCGGGGCGCGAACCGAAGCGCAAAAAGGAATGAATTTTATTGACAGTCTGCTGATAGGTCATTGTAAGCTACGTCCTTTCAAAAAATACTGCCATACTTTTTATGGCTGCTTGCCGTTTTGCAGTGCTTTGTAAAGGTCTCCCTTTTTTAATCCTGTGAATTTTGCTGCTGTTTTTGCTGCTTCAGAAGTAGACATTCCCTGTTGTGTGTACTCCTGTGCAAGCAAAAGCGCCTGATCAAACGGGCAGGGCTGCGGCCGCTCTTGCGGTTTTCCTTCTATTATGAGGACCAGCTCGCCTTTTAACGGGTCCTGCGCGTAACGCTGTACGGCGTCTTTCAGCGTTGTGCGAATGACCTGTTCATGTACCTTTGTGAGCTCACGGACAATGGAAAGACGTCGGTCTCCAAAGGTTTGGTACAGATCTGCAAGCGTGTGAGACAGCTTGTGCGGGGCCTCGTAAAAAACCATAGTGCGCGTTTCTTCTTTAAGCTGCGCCAGATGTTCGCGTCTGTTTTTTTTGTTCATGCTTAAAAAGCCTTCAAAGGTAAAACGCCCGGTAGGAAGTGCGGACAGCGCAAGCGCAGAGACAACGGCGCTTGGTCCCGGCACGACGATCGCTTGTATACCGCGCTGTGCACATTGCCGTACCAGGTCTTCCCCAGGATCGGAAATTGCCGGCATACCTGCATCTGTAACCAAAGCGCAATTTTCGCCGGATTCTATTCTGGTACAGATTACATCGCCGCGCTGCAGCTTGTTATGCTCAAAGTAGCTGATCAGGGGTTTCTTTATGGAAAAATGATTCAAAAGCTTTAAGGTGACGCGCGTATCTTCCGCTGCAATAAAATCCACGTCGCGCAGCGTTTGCAGGGCGCGCGGCGACAGATCGCCCAGATTACCAATGGGGGTACCCACTACATACAATGTTCCCGCCATAGAAACCGTCCTCCTTAATGTCCGTCCTTATAGGATCCGTATATTGCGCGCATTTCATCGGAAAGTCTGCCGTTACGTTCGATGAAAAGCGCGGGTTCAGTACAAAGCCCGCCCGGCCTCGCGCCTTTTTTTGCTTCAATCAAAAAAAGCTTGGGAGCTTTATCTTCACGCGGTTGTACAAACCGCAGGCGTTTTGGCTCCAACCCCGCCTGCCGGAAGGCCTGAATACTGTCGCACAGGCGTTCCGGACGCTGGCAAAGGCAGAACCTGCCGCCAAAACGCAGCAGAGAGGAGGCCGCCATAGCGGCGTCTGAAACAGTACAGGTGTATTCATGACGCGCGAGTTTTTGCGCGTAAGAGGGGTTGACAAGACCGCTTCCCAGCGTTTTATACGGCGGGTTGCATACAACTAGGTCAAAAACCCCCAAGGGCAGCAGACCTTTCAGGTTGCGAAGGTCTGCGTGCAGGACGGTTATTTTTTCTTCCAGACAATTCATTGCAATGCTGCGCACAAGCATGTCGCAGGCTTCCTGTTGCAGTTCAACCGCTACTGTGTGGGCGGGGGCGTTTCCTCTGCTCCACAAAAGGGGGATCGTACCACATCCACTGCCAAGATCGACGGCTTTTTCACGCGCTGCAGGCTTTGCAAAATCTGCAAGCAGCACGGTGTCTGTAGCAAAATGATGGTCGTCCGATACAATGATCTGCACGCCGTTTCCCAAGGGTTCTGTACGCTGGCCGTCAACCATATTTGTCCACCTGCCGTTGAAAAGATTTGTATCTATTATAGCAAAAAAAAAGCGGCGGGACAATGCCTGTATGTTGTTCCGCGTTTACGGTTTTTAAACAGGCAGCACGCCGCTGCTATGAAATCTTTTTATTTTTTACAGTTAGCCATTGGTTCATAAATAAAAAAACAACGGCAGGGCCAGACATGGCCGCCTGCCGTTTATTTTCTGATGTACACGGAGGTCATCAACCCTGCTGCGGAGCGCCCACGGGGCAGGTGTCTGCGCATGCACCGCACTCTGTGCAGGTATCTGCGTCTATTACGTATTTTCCATCCCCTTCAGAAATAGCGCTGACGGGACATTCAGCCTCACACGCGCCGCAGGAAATGCAATCATCATTTATTACATATGCCATTTGGAAACACCTCCTTTTAAAATTACACCTCTATTGTATCATTGTTCAAAAAAAAAGCAACTGTTTTCCTGAAAAAAGTAAGATTTACATCTCATGTATAAAATTTACTCCAAGCCTTTTAATTCTTCTATTTCTTTTTTCTCAAGGCGGATTTGCGCGTCTTTTAAAACCTTGACCTCTTTTACCTTAAAGGTTAACGGTGCCGCTTCGGGGGATCTGTCCATGCGCACCTTTAAAACGCCGGTGAGCAGATTTTGGTCGACCACAACGCCGCGCCCTTCCGGTGTGCCTACGATGGCGCCTACCTTTGGGGTTGTTTTTAAAAGGTCTGTATAAGCTTCCTGCTCATATTTTAAACAGCACATCAGCCTGCCGCAGGTTCCGGAAATCTTTACAGGGCTTAAGGACAGCCCCTGTTCCTTTGCCATTCGAATAGAAACCGGCTGGAATTCACCCAGGAAGGTGGAGCAGCAAAACGGTTTGCCGCAGATGCCAAGCCCGCCGAGCATTTTTGCTTCGTCGCGCACGCCGATTTGGCGCAGTTCGATCCTTGTGCGGAAGACAGACGCAAGATCCTTCACCAGCGCGCGAAAATCCACCCGCCCGTCCGCTGTAAAATAAAACAGAATTTTGCTGTTGTCAAATGTATATTCTACGTCTACCAGCTTCATATCCAGCTTATGAGCGAGGATTTTCTTTTCGCAAATGCCAAACGCTTCTTTTTCCTTTTTTCTGTTTTCTTCTACGCGCACAAGGTCTTCCTGTGTGGCTTTACGTATGAGCTTTTTGAGCGGATGGACAATGTCTTCGTCCGGTATTTCCCTGTTTGCGGTAGCCACACGGCCGCATTCAACACCACGGGCCGTTTCTACTATGACTGCGTCCCCTTCTTGAAGGGTTGTATTGTCGGGGTCAAAGTAATATACTTTTCCAACGTCTTTAAAGCGTACACCAATTACTTCTGCCATTTTATCCTCCTGTATTATATCGGCTTTTTCTTTATTTTAACGATTTTTTTCTTGCCTGAACGCCGCGCACAGCCAGGTGCAGAAAAGTGCCATATTGACATTGCGTATAAGTTTTGCCTGCGCGGTGCTTATGACGTTTAGAAGATTTAAAAGTCCCTGTTTTCTGATATGCGCACAGAGCGCTGCTTCCTGCGGAGCGGCCCGCGTATTGCCGGTTACGGAGCAAACCAACGCGCCGCGGAGCAAAAGAGTGAGCTGTGCCAGCACGTCTGCGGCAAATGCTTTGTCTGAAAGCGCACCTGTCAACTCCAGAAGGCGCATTTCGCCGCCGGTGTAAAGCGCCTGACAAATTTGCAGTGCAAGCGCGTATGCCTTCTGTTCAGCGGGGATGTCCTGTATTTGCCCGGAAGATGTGGAAGACAGGTGAAAAACAGTCGCTCTGGAGCGGATTGTGGGCAAAAGGTTTTCCGCGTTTTCGCACGTCAGAATGAAAAGGATATTCTGCGGCGGTTCCTCCAATACTTTTAAAAAGGCGTTTTGCGCGCCTTGCTGCATATTATCTGTATCAAACAGCAGATATACCTTGACCGGGGCTTCGTTGGGGACAATATAAGCATCCATACAGATTTTGCGAATCTCGTCCACCGGAATGGCCCGTGTTTTCCCTGCGGTTTGCGCTGTGTAAATATCGGGATGGCTGTTTTTTACAGCTTTTATACATGCGTTGCATACACCGCATGGTTTTTCTTTGCCGGTGCACACCGCCCACCTGGAAAGATACAACGCGGTATCCAGAGCGGCCTGCTTGTCGCGGCATTCCAAAACAACCGCGTGCGGCAGACAGCTATGTTCCAAAAGCGCCAGAAGTTCCTCTGGAAGGGAAAACGTTTCCGAACTTGCAGCGGGCATTGCGCGCACCCCCTTTTATGATACTATCCAGTTTATTTATACTACCATTTTTTCGCCTAAAAAGCAAATCAAAGGACATATAGAAAAATGGTAAAAAATACAACAATACAAAGGTGAATTTTGTTTTAATTATTGGATATTTTAGACAAAAGTTTTTCCTGATATAATATTTTTACACAAATTTAATGACTTTAAAAAATTTCTGTGTTATAATTACAGATAATTTGAGTATAGTAGGGTTATATTGTGTATTTCCCATAATTTATTTTTCTGTAAGACCACTTGGATGAAGGTGAAGATGCACTGGAGCAAATTGTAAATGTAGACAGAATGGAGCATGCCGTAGCGTTATTTGGCAGCTTTGATGAAAACATTAAGCTGATAGAAAACGAATATGCAGTTGGTGTAATTGGCAGAGGCTCCGATTTGAAAATTACAGGCGAACCGGAGGCTGTTTCAAAGGCGGCGAAAGTGATTGAAAGTCTTTTAAAGCTTATTAACCGGGGCGAAAGTTTAAGCGAGCAAAACGTTCGTTATTGCATGTCGCTTGTCAATGACGGAAGCGAAGAGAAAATTGAACAGTTGGCGGGCGATTGCATTTGTATAACGTCGAAAGGCAAGCCTGTAAAACCCAAAACGCTTGGGCAAAAGCAATACTGTAACGCAATCCGAGACAATACAATTACCATAGGTGTTGGACCTGCCGGCACGGGAAAAACCTATCTGGCGGTCGCTATGGCGGTAACAGCATTTCGTTCCAGGCAGATCAACCGGATTATTTTGACGCGTCCGGCTGTAGAGGCGGGAGAAAAGCTGGGATTTTTGCCAGGAGATTTGCAGAGCAAGGTAGACCCCTATCTGCGCCCGCTGTATGACGCGCTGTTTGACATGCTTGGCGCCGAAACCTATCAGAAATATGTGGAACGGGGCAATATTGAGGTTGCACCGCTTGCCTATATGCGCGGCCGCACGCTGGACGACAGCTTTATTATTCTGGATGAGGCGCAGAATACAACCAGCGAGCAAATGAAAATGTTTTTGACAAGGCTTGGGTTTAACTCAAAAATGGTGATCACCGGCGATATTACACAAATTGATCTGCCGCCGGGATGCCGGTCTGGATTAAAGGAATGTGTCAGGGTTTTAAAGAATATTAAAGATATCTGCCATGTGACCTTTAACGAGAAGGACGTTGTCAGACACAAGCTTGTACAAGATATAATAAGAGCCTATGAAAAAAATGAGGAGGTCAGACATAACAGATAATGGATAAGATAAGAGTAATTATTACAAACAAGCAGAAAGAAGTAAAAATTCCTACAGGACTGCGCATGCTGGTGCGCCGTTGCTGCAATGCGGTTTTACGTTTGGAAGAATTTAAGGGTCCGGCAGAAATTAGTGTGACCTTTGTAGATAATGCGCAGATTAAGGAGTATAATAAGCAGTACCGCGACAAGGATATGGTTACGGACGTTCTTTCCTTTGGAATGGGGGAAAACGGCGTTTACGACACAGACCCTGAAACGGGTGCGCAGATTTTGGGAGACGTAGTGATTTCCATGGAAAAAGCGCAGGAGCAGGCAAGACGCTTTGACCACAGCCTGCAGCGGGAGGTTGGGTACCTTACGGCGCATTCTGTGCTGCACCTTCTTGGTTATGACCATGAAGACAACCTGGAACGGGTACGTATGCGCGAAAAGGAAGAGTTTATTATGGATCAGTTGGGGCTCCCGGCGTCCTCCAGCTATGTAATCAATGAATAATGCGTTTTTTTCGTGCTTTTAAATATGCTGTAAACGGTATTGCGCACTGCATAAAAACAGAGCGGAATATACGGATACATATTGTGGTAACGGCCTATGTGCTGGTATTTGCAGCGTTTTTTGAATTGCCTGCGTTGCATTGGGCTTTACTTCTTCTGACGATTGCGGCGGTGTTGGCGGCGGAGCTTTTGAACACGGCGGTTGAACGCGTTTGCGATTACTGCGCAAAACAGCGCCATCCTTTGATTAAGGCGGCGAAAGATATGGCCGCCGGCGCGGTTCTTGTTTTGTCGGTTATTGCTGTGGCCGTGGGCGTATGCCTGTTCTGGCAGCCGCAAAAGCTTTGGGAGATGGTTACTTTTTTATGTTCCGATCCCGCGCTGTTTACCATATTTATTTTAACGGTTGTCCTAAGCCTTCTGTTTGTGATAATTGGTCCGTCTGGTATGGCGGAAAATGCAAAATGGTTATGCAGCAGAAAAAAGGATAAGGATTAGATTTTGATGATACGAACAGCAGCGGAGAGTTGTCGGCTCTCCGCTTTTTACATAAAGCGTAAACATGGAGGGATATTTTGACTAGTACAGGTTATCATGCGGAAAACGGGCAGGAAAAAACAGCCTTTATTGCAATTGTGGGCAGGCCCAATGTGGGAAAGTCTTCTATACTGAATCAATTGCTGGGGCAAAAGGTGGCAATTGTTTCCAGCAAGCCGCAAACAACGCGCACCAGGATTATGGGAGTTTTGACAAAGGCGGATATTCAGCTTGTTTTTATTGACACGCCCGGTATGCATAAGCCCAAAACGCAGCTTGGCGATTATATGGTGCGTGCCGTCAGAGAATCTGTGTCCGGTGTGGACGCCTGCCTGCTTGTTGCGCAGGCGGGGAAAGCCCCGGCGGATATGGAACTTTTGCTGGTTGAAAAATTTAAGGCGCTTGGTATACCGGCGGTGCTGGCCTTAAATAAAATTGATCTTGTTAAAAACAAAGAGGATCTGATGCAGAATATTGCAGATTACAGTAAGCTGTTTGATTTTTCTGCGGTTGTACCGGTTTCCGCACTGCATGCAAACGGTATGCAGGCGCTGGAGAACGAGCTGAAAAAACAGGCACGGCAGGGCCGGCACCTGTTTGAAGGGGATACTTTAACCGACCAGCCTGAGCGGGTGCTTGCGGCAGAAATGATCCGTGAAAAGATTTTGCGGCAGTTGAATCACGAAATTCCGCACGGGACGGCGGTTATTGTGGAAAAAATGCAGGCAAGGGAAGAAAGCGGCATAATGGATATGGACGCGGTTATTTACTGCGAGAGGGAAAGCCATAAAGGAATTATTATTGGAAAAAACGGGGCAATGCTCAAAAGAATCGGTTCCTATGCGCGACAGGATATGGAGGCGTTTTTTGCCTGTAAAATAAACCTTTCGCTTTGGGTAAAGGTTAAAGAGGACTGGCGCAACAGGCGGGGGATTTTGCGGTCGCTAGGTTATGACAGCGATTATTTTCGTTAATATAAAAACGGGAAAATTTAACTTTCATTTCTTCTACAATTTACACGCTATATCATCAAGCCGGGTGCGTATACTGTTAATAGGGATGCAAAAAACCATTCCCGCTATTTAACGTTAAGGGTGTGTAAGGTATGGATGAAACGGATGCATGGACGGCCTTTTTGAAATCGGGCAGCGTTCTGGACTATTTAACGTATACAAGCATAAAAAACGGTAAGGATTTTGCAGACAACACGCAGGAGGCGGAGCATGAAAATCAGCACGGACGGCCTGATTATAAAGGAACAGAATATAGGGGAGCAAAATAGACTTGTGACAGCGCTTACAAAGAGTCATGGCATTATACGGGCGTTTGTCAGGAATGCCCGCAGCATAAAAAGCCCCAAAGGTTCTGCAACACGGCTGTTGTGCTATTCCCGGCTTACTATTTTTATTGGCCGGGATACATATACAATTGACGAGGCGCAATCGCAGGAAATGTTTGTAAGCCTGCGCACGGATATTGTAAAAATGTCTTTGGCGCAGTATTTTTGCGAACTTGCGTTGGCTTTTGCACCGGAAAATCTTCCGGCAGAGGAGTATTTGCGCCTGTTTTTAAACGGGTTGTACGTATTGTCCAGAGAAAAACGCCCCAGAGGGCTGGTAAAGGCGGCCGTGGAGCTGCGGCTTTTGTCCATTGCAGGTTACATGCCAGACCTTATGTGCTGCAACGGCTGCCAATGTTATGCGCATGAGAACATGTTTTTTTTACCGCAAAGCGGTATATTGCTGTGTGGAGATTGTATACAGGGAAGAGAAAAATACGGTATATTGCTTGGCATGGGTGTGACAACGGCAATGCGGCATTGTATTTACGCGCCGTTTGAAAAGCTTTTTGGCTTTACCCTGCCGGAGCCATCCGTTGCGCTTTTGGAGCAGGCAAGCGAGGCGTATGTGCTGCATGTGAGCGAGCGTGTCTTTAAAACGCTTGATTTTTATAAAACGATTCAAAATTGACGACAAGTTGGAGATACATATATGAACAAACATGAAAAGGCTTTGGAGCTTGATAAAATACTGGACAGGTTATCACAGGAAACAACCTGCCCTGACGCACGCGATCTGGCGTTGCGTTTGGAGCCTGTGCATAACGCCGCGCAGGCGCGGCGTTTGCTGGAGGAAACGGCGGATGCGCATATGCTTGCAGGACGTTTTGGGGCGCCGTCATTTTACGGTATGGAAAATGTCACAAATGCGTTGAAAAGAGGGCAGGCGGGCGGTATTTTGACAATGAAGGAACTGCTTTTGATAGCACAGTGTCTTCGTGTAATTCGTTCAGTTGCCCAGTGGAGACAAAAGTCGCAGGCAATAAAAACGGCGCTGGATCTTCGTTTTGAAGGACTTATCCCCAATAAATATATGGAGGATAAAATTACCGGTGCGATTTTATCGGAAGATGAAATGGCGGACCAGGCTTCGCACACGCTTGCGGAAATCCGAAAAAAAATAGCTGCAACGTCTGCAAAAGCAAGGGAAGCGCTTGAAAAAATGGTGCGCTCCGCTGCCTATCAGAAGTATTTGCAGGAAGCAATTATTACGATGCGCGACGGCAGATTTGTTGTGCCTGTCAAGGCGGAATGCAAGGGGAATATCAGCGGCCTGGTACACGATACTTCCGCCAGCGGCGCAACGCTTTTTATTGAGCCTATGAGCGTGGTAGAAGCCAATAATGAGATAAAAGTACTCAAGGCAAAGGAAGAGCAGGAAATAGAACGGATTTTATTTGCGCTTTCTGCAGAAGCAGGTTCGTTTGCAGATGCGATTATTGGCAGCTACGAAAACCTGGTGGAGCTAAATGTTATCTTTGCAAAAGCGCAGCTCGGCTATAAAATGAAAGCCAGTGTGCCTGTGCTTAACGAGGAGGGAATCATCCGTCTGCACAGCGCGCGCCATCCACTGATTGCTTCGGACCGGGTTGTGCCTACGGATATAGAGCTGGGCGACCGCTTTGATACGCTTGTGATTACAGGGCCAAACACAGGCGGAAAAACGGTGTCGCTGAAAACGCTGGGGCTTTTAACCCTGATGGCCATGTGCGGGCTTATGATCCCGGTGCGCGACAACAGCCAGATTTCTGTATTTCAAAATGTTTTAGTCGACATTGGCGACGAGCAGAGCATTGAGCAATCGCTTTCTACTTTTTCCGCACATATGACCAATATTACACAAATTTTAAAGCAGGCCGATGCAAACAGTTTGGTGTTAATTGATGAGCTTGGCGCGGGGACAGACCCTGTAGAGGGCGCGGCGCTGGCTATTGCCATATTGGAGCGTTTGCACGCGATAGGTGCGAAAACAGCCTCTACCACCCATTATGCAGAGCTTAAAGCATATGCACTGCAGACTAAACGTGTAGAGAACGGCTGCTGCGAATTTGACGTTGCGACTTTGCGACCAACCTATAAGCTTTTAATTGGCGTGGCGGGCAAGTCGAATGCCTTTGCCATATCAGAACGCCTGGGACTGGAACAGGCGGTGGTGGAAAGGGCGCGCACGCTTGTTTCAAGGGAAAACAGAGCGTTTGAGGACGTTATGCAGACCTTGGAAAGCAAAAGACAGGAACTGGAAAAGCACTTAAAACAGGCGCAGCAGGCCGTCTTACAGGCGCAGGCAGACAGACAGGCTGCAAAAAAAGAGCTGGACGGCGTAAAACAGCAGACCGAGAAGGAAATAAAAAGGGCAAAGGAAGAGGCGCAGCGCATCAGCACACAGACAAAAGCGCAAGCCTATGCGATTTTGGACCACCTGGAAGAAGTACAGAAAAAGAAGGAGAGTCTTTCAGCAGAAGACAGAACGCGTTTAAAGGCCAAAATAAAGTCTATGGAGGACAGTGCAGACCCCATAAAAGAAAAGGAAAACGATGGATATAAGCTGCCAAGAAAACTTAAACCAGGGGACAGCGTATTGATTTTTGATATTGACAAGGAGGGCGTGGTATTAAAGGAAGAGGATGCTGCCGGGCAGGTGCTTGTACAGGCGGGAATTATTAAAACAAAGGTTCCGGTCGCTAACCTGCGGCTGCTGGATCAAAAACCAAAGCAACAGGTTGTGCGCTCTGTATCAAGAAACGTCAGGGGAAGGTCGGATATACGGCCTGTAACGGAAGTAGACCTGCGGGGAATGACCGCAATAGAAGCTGTTATGGAGCTGGACAGCGCAATTGACGCTGCCGTGCTTTCCGGTTTAGGGCGGCTTACGGTGATTCATGGCAAGGGAACAGGCGTTTTACGCCGTGAGGTGCACACGTTTTTAAAGGGACATAAGGCCGTTTGTTCGTTTCGTCTGGGCGTCTATGGAGAGGGTGAAACGGGTGTGACTATTGTGGAACTGAAATAAGGAGGAAAACTATGCCGGAAAGGGATCAACGCAAGCGGCAACCGGCGTTTGCAGATCAATATGGAGATTCTTATGGGGAATTGCAAAATAGCGAGAAAAAACGCAGACATTTTGGAAGGAATATACTGATTACGCTAGGCGTTTTGATTGTTTTGCTGGCTGTTTCGTTCGTTGTAGTGGTTTGTTTGGCACTGCAGACGGAGGATCTGGAAAAATTTGATACGCCGCCGGATGACGGGCTGGTCTACACGTTGGCGCAGTCATTTATTTTTGGACAAAGGCAGGAAATTACGGATGAGCAGATCAACGCGTTTTTCGCCTGTCTTTTTGATCAGAAGCAGGAATCTGTGCCAGAGGGTTTGCAAATTTCGGCAGATGCGCTTGCTGTCTATTTTCACGATACGCAGCCAAGTGAAATTTATGTAAAACTGTTGTGTGGAAAGCAGGTGGTTGTACTTTCCGCGCTTGCAGATATATGGCTGGACACGGAGCAAAAGCAATTGATTGTGGACATAAAAGAAACCAGGATTGGCGCACTTGCGGTCGCGCCGGACTGGGTAATCCCGTTTTTGTTTGCGCATGAGGCGGTTACACCTGTTTCTGACCAAATTTCCTGCAGCGGCAATTTGGTATACGTGCCGTCTTACTGGACGGTGCAGGCGCTTTCAAACGAGGTGACATTTGAAGTGAAAGAATTTATTCCACAGCAGGCGCACGTGCAAATTCTTACTTCCAGCGCCGCAGATGTAATTGGGGGATTTTTTGAAGGGCTTTTTTAAAAGCAGAAAGACTTGCATAAAAACGGATAAACGGCGGTTGTGCAGAAAAGCTTAAAAACGTGAGCAGAAAAAGCGCTGTTAATATATCAGATGGAGAGCAGAGCGCTAATGCGCTCTGCTTTTTGCAAAAGCAAGCAGAATATGATACAATCAACGTCAGATATAATAAAAGAAGAAAAGGAGAGCGGCATGCGCAAAAGGTATTTGGAAATAGGTAAAATTGTTGGAACACACGGGCTAAGGGGCGAAATGCGGGTGGAACCCTGGTGCGATACGCCGGCTTTCTTTTGCAGGTTTCAAACACTGTATTTGCAAGAGGGGGAAAAAAAGCTGTCTGTTTGTTCCCGCGTACATAAGCGGCTGGCCATTATGAAGGCGGAAGGCATAGACACGATAGAACAAGCAGACCTTATGCGGGGAAAAGTTTTGTATATGGACAGAAACGATGTTGCATTGGAAGAAGATGTGTACTTTATACAGGACATTATTGGGCTTCGAGTGCTTGATATTGACAGCAACAAAGAATATGGGATTATAACGGATGTATTTAAAACCGGAGCAAATGATGTGTACCGGGTAATGGACAGTGAAAAAAAAGAGTTCCTTTTGCCGGTAATTGATGAAATTATCAAAAAAACAGATATTGAAGACGGTGTTGTGCTGATAAAACCAATGAAAGGACTTTTTGAAGATGCGGATTGACCTGATTACGCTGTTCCCCGAAATGTGTGAGGCGGTTATGGCGGAAAGCATTATTGGACGGGCAAGACAGCGGGGCGCACTTGAAATTGTGTGCCACCAGCTGCGAGATTTTGCCTTTAACAAACACAACCGCGTGGACGATGCACCATATGGCGGTGGGATGGGTATGCTGTTAATGGCGCAGCCTGTTGCGCTTTGCTTTGAGAATATTTGCGAAATTCTTGGAAAAAAGCCGCATTTTATCTATATGTCGCCGCAAGGAAAAGTTCTTACACAGCAAAGAATAAAGGAGCTGTCGCGGTATGATACTATCTGTATACTTTGCGGCCATTATGAGGGGGTCGATCAGCGTGTGATCGATGCATATGTAGATGAACAGATATCCATAGGCGATTATGTTCTTACCGGCGGCGAACTTCCGGCGCTGATTCTTGCAGACGCTGTAAGCCGAATGGTCCCCGGCGTTTTATCAGACGATCTTTGCTTTGAAGAGGAAAGCCATTTTGGCGGGTTGTTGGAATATCCACAATATACGCGCCCGGCGGTTTGGCGTGAACGGGAAACGCCGCAGGTGCTGCTTTCCGGTCATCATGCAAATATTGAAAGATGGAGGAGGCAGCAGTCTTTGCTGCGTACCAGGCAACTTCGCCCCGATCTGCTTGCACAGGCGCAGCTGTCGTTGGAGGATAGGCATTTTTTAGATGAAACAGCGGGGGAAATTGACGAATAAATTTTTTATAGAAATAAATACTGTATGTCTGAAACAAAAATCGCAATACTTTTTGGCAAAGTTGTACAAGAAAGCGCGGAGGTGTTCGTCGGCAAATCGTTCATCAATCCGAAAATAGAAAAATAATGTTGACGGTGGTTTTCTTTGTGCTATAATACTAATTATTCATAAGAGGAAGTTTTTGTTTGGGAAACGCTTTTGGCATTACATGCAAATAGGTTTATAGTTTAAATGAAATTTATGTATGTAGGAGAGGGTTCAATTATGTTTGTAAAAGATGTAGAAGTTCAAAATCAGGTAGGTCTTCACGCGCGCCCGGCAACTTTCTTTATTCAGAAAGCCAACGAGTATAAATCTTCCATTTGGGTTGAAAAGGAAGAAAGAAGAGTAAACGCAAAGAGCCTTCTGGGCGTTCTTTCGCTTGGTATTGTTGGGGGGACTTCCATCCGGATTATTGCGGACGGCGCGGATGAACAGGGTGCTGTAAACGATCTGGTAAAGCTTGTTGAGTCAGGGTTTGCAGAATAATTGGAAAACAGGCGAAAAGTTTGTGGGCGGAGCTGTACTCCGCCCGTTTTTTGTTATGATAAAAATGTTATGAAGAAAAGGGCTGGTGAAACGGCATGAATCAAAATTTGGAGAGCTTGCGAAAAAAATCCATGCGCCTGCCGCTTTTGCCAGGCGTATACATGATGCGCGACAAAAGTGGAAAGATAATTTATATCGGTAAGGCCAAGGCGTTAAAAAACCGGGTGAGTTCCTACTTTGGGTCCCAGAAAAATCACCAGGAAAAAGTCAGGCGGATGGTGGCGCAGGTACAGGATTTTGACTATATTATAACGGACAGTGAATTTGAAGCGCTGATTTTGGAGTGCAGTCTGATTAAGCAGTACACGCCCAAATATAATATTTTACTGAAGGACGACAAGGGATATAGTTATATTAAAATTACAAAGGAAGAATGGCCGAGAATATCGGAGTCCAAACAGGCGTCTGACAAGAATGCTGAATATATCGGTCCATATAGCAGCGGCTATTATGTAAAGAATGCAGTGGACGAGGCAAGAAAGATTTTTAAACTTCCAGACTGTACCAGAAAATTTCCGCAAGAGTTTGGAAAGGGAAGGCCCTGTTTGAATTATCATATTAAGCAGTGCTGCGCTCTGTGCACGGGAAAAGTGTCCAATAAAGAGTATAATGAATATGTTGCGGAGGCCGTGGAGTTTCTTAAAGGAGGGAACAGCCTTTCCATCCGGGATCTGACAGAAAAAATGAATTCTGCGGCAGAAAATATGGAATATGAACGCGCGGCAAAAATTCGTGACCGCATCGCGGCGGTAAAGCGAATGAAGGAAAAGCAAAAGGTTGTTGCTACAAAGGTACGCGACCAGGATGTTATTGCACTTGTGCGCAACGGAACCACCGGTTGTTTTGAGGTTTTCCGGTTTAAGGACCGAAAGCTTTTTGACCGGGAGCATTTTATTATTTCGGATATTGGCGACCCGGTGCAGGCGCGCGCGGAATTTATTGTACAGTACTATTCTATCCGAGAATGGGTTCCCGGGCAGATTACGCTTGACGGAGGCTGCGACGATGGAGAAACGCTGGAGCAGTGGCTTTCACAAAAGGCCGGACGCCGTGTGCGGATTGTGGTACCGCAAAAGGGCGAACAAATGCAGCTTGTGACCATGTGCAAAAATAACGCGGCGGAACGAATTGGGCAGATGAAGGGAAGCAGTGGGCGAGAAGCTTCTGCGCTGGACGAGCTTGCTTCTGTTTTAGGTCTTTCCAGTGTGCCTTCTTATATTGAGGCTTACGACATATCCAACCTTGCAGGAAATGAAAATGTTGCAGGAATGATTGTATTTGAGAACGGACGTCCGCTGAAAAGCGCTTATAAGAAATTTAAAATTCAGGAAATTGCAGGGCAGGACGACTATGGTTCCATGTGTGAAGTCATTCGCCGCCGGTTTGAGGAATATAAGAAGGCGGAAAAAAACGGAGAAGGCTTTGGAAGGCTGCCCGACCTGATTTTGCTTGACGGGGGGAAAGGGCATGTTTCAGCGGTTGAACCCGTTTTGCGTAAACTGGGGATACAGGTGCCGCTGTATGGTATGGTAAAAGATGACAAGCACCGGACCCGTGCAATTACAGGCGACGGCGGAGAGATTGCAATTCAGTCCAACAGACGGGCGTTTTCACTTGTTTCTGCTATTCAGGAAGAGGTGCACCGGTTTGCAATCGGTTATCACAGGCAAAAGCGCAGCAAAAATACGTTTAAAAGTTCGCTTACGGAAATTGAAACGATTGGGCCTGCGCGTGCAAAGGCGTTGCTGCGCCATTTTGGTACGATTAAAAATATTGAGCTGGCAGATCTGCAGGAGTTGCTTGCGGCACCTTCCATGAATAAGGCTTCGGCGCAGGCGGTGTACAACCATTTTCACGGTTGACACATAAAGTAAGGTACGGTACTATGAAATAAATGAGTACGAAAGTACCGTTCAGTAAAAGAAGACATGTTCGGATTTGCTATGTACGATAAAGCGGAAGGATAAAGATTTATGAGAGTCATTACCGGAAATGCGAGAGGAAGAAAACTGCTGACGCTGGCAGGGGAAGAGGTACGGCCAACGCCGGAGCGCGTGAAAGAGGCGGTTTTCAGCATTATACAGTTCCAGATAGAGGGCAGAAGCTTTCTGGACCTTTTTGCTGGGTCCGGGCAAATGGGGATAGAGGCTCTTAGCCGCGGCGCCAGAAAAAGCGTTTTTGTGGATGCAAAGCGTGAAAGCGTGGAAACGGTGAAGAAAAATCTGGAAAATACAGGCCTTAAAAAAGATGCAGAGGTGGTACTGGCTGATGCATTAGCCTATTTGCGGCGATGCCGCGATACCTTTGACCTGGCTTTTTTGGACCCACCGTATTACAGCGGGTTGCTGCAGGAAACGTTACCAATGGTTGCCGAAATAATGAATCGGGGCGGTTTGATTATATGTGAAAGTCCACAAAATGAAGATTTATCACAGAAAATTGGTGATTTTGTGCTTGACAGAAGCTATCGCTATGGTAAAATAAAAATTAACATATATTGTCATAAGGATGTGGTCAGATGAAAAGGACTGTAATCTGCCCAGGCAGCTTTGACCCAGTGACTTTGGGCCATGTGGATATTATCGGCAGAGCTGCAAAAATGTTTGACCATGTGATTGTGGCGGTGCTGACAAATCTTGCAAAACAGCCCAGTTTTGCGATTGAAGAACGGATGTATCTTCTGAAGAAAGCGACAAAGGGTATAGAAAATATAGAAGTTGTGAGCTTTGACGGCCTTTTGGCGGAATATGCAAAGCAAAGAGGCGCAATTGCCGTAGTGAAAGGCCTGCGCGCTGTTTCTGATTTTGAATACGAATTTCAAATGTCTCTTACCAATAAAAAATTAAACCCCAATTTGGAAACAGTTTTTTTAACTTCCAGCGCGGAAAACATGTATTTAAGTTCCAGCATTGTAAAGCAGGTTGCAAGCCTGGGGGGCGATATTACCAACTTTGTGCCGGAATGTATTCATGACGAAATCAAGGGAAGGCTCTATTCCAAATAAATATGTACTTTATGCTAACGTGTGCCAAGCTTTAGTTTTAGTTCAGTATTTTTGGGAATCAAGAGAAAGGAATGAGTGTGTAATGAAGGTTGAAGATTTGATTATTGAATTGAGAGAGGTTATTGACGATGCAAAAACCCTGCCGCTTTCCGGTGGGAAATCCGTAATAGATGCGGAACATATTAAGGAAATTTTGGATGACATTGAAGAAACGCTGCCGCAAGAGGTAAGACAGGCAAAGGCAATTGTTGCAGATCGGGCACAAATTATTGCAGACGCAAAAAAAGAAGGCGAAAACATTGTGCGTTCTGCTGAGGAGCGGAAAAAGACCCTGGTCAATCAGAACGAAATTGTGCGCCAGGCACAGCAGGAAGCAAGCGAGATTATTTCTGATGCAAAACTGAAAGCCAAGGAGATCAGAAAGGCCGCCAATGAATATGTAGAAGAGCTTATGCGTAAAACAGACGAATTGATGACGGCGCAGGCAAACGAAATTAAGAAAACAAGGCAAAGTTTAAAAGCGAGCCAGCGTACGGGAAACTGAGAGGATCATTTTTTAATAACAGCCCATTAAACAATAAAACCGGCAAGTGGAATTCCACTTGCCGGTTTTATTGTTTTTAAGCGCAGGCAGAACTGCTGGCGGAGAAAAAGGCCGGAAAAACGAGGGAAGGCTGAAAAACACATAAAAAATTAGAAAAAATGTGCTTTTTGGCATATCTTTTTTTAAAAACATATTGCAATTTCTAAATCAATCGTCTATAATTGAAACACAAAGTGGCACTTTAGGCCATTTTGTGGCACACAATAGCACTATAGTATGCATGTATGACATGGAAGTGATGTTATGTTTATTGGGACTTACCAACATAACATAGATGCGAAAGGCCGCATTATTATGCCCGCGAAGTTCCGTGAGGAGCTTGGCGAGGCTTTCTATGTCACAAAAGGGATCCATACAGGGCCGGAGGAAGGAAAAGGCTGCCTGCAGGTGCTTTCCCTTGCAAAATGGGAAGAGTTCCTGGCAAAAATTAGCGCTTTGCCGGTTTCAAAGGCGACAGGGCTGTACAGGTATTTCTGTGCGGGGGCAGATGTTTCTGAACCAAACGCACAGGGAAGAATTCTGATACCCGACCATTTACGGCAGCATGCCTGTTTGGAAAAAGAGGCCGTGATTATCGGCTGCGGCACAAGAGTGGAGATTTGGAACAGGGAAAACTGGGAAAATTATCTGGACCGTCAAGCAGGCGAGGATATTGTTGCTTTACTAGAAATGATTTAGCATGACGGAGGGTCCTACCGATGGAGTTTTCCCATATACCGGTGCTGCTTACTGAAACCATACAGGCGCTTGCGATAAAACCAAACGGAATTTACGTGGATGGAACAGCCGGCGGAGGCGGCCACTCAGCTGAAATTTTAAAAAGGCTGAAAGCCGGGAGGCTAATTTCTATTGATCAGGATCCCGACGCCATTGAAACAGTAACAAAGAGGTTTTTTGGAAACGGCAACTCCATGGTGGTGCAGGCCAATTTTAGTCAGATGGATACGATTGTACGGTCGCTTGGGTTTGAAGGCGTTGACGGAGTGCTGTTGGATATAGGGGTTTCCTCCAGACAGCTTGATACTGCGCAGCGTGGATTTTCCTTTCATCACGAGGCTCCGCTGGATATGCGTATGAGCAAACAGGGGACGACGGCATACGAGTTGGTTAACACTCTGCCGTATGTGGAACTTACAAAGATAATTCGCACTTATGGGGAAGAAAAATTTGCAGGGCCGATTGCAGGAGCAATTATAAAGACCAGGGAAAAAGAAGCGATACGGACAACCACGCAGCTTGCGGAAATTATTAAAAGCGCTGTACCTGCGGCCAGAAGGCGCGACGGGCATCCTGCAAGGAAGACGTTTCAGGCGCTCCGGATTGCTGTCAACGGCGAGCTTGACAGGCTTTCGCAAGGGCTGGACGCTGCGTTTTCCATTTTAAAACCCGGTGGACGTCTTGCGGTGATAAGTTTCCATTCGTTGGAGGACCGCATTGTTAAGCAGCGTATGGCGATGTGGTGCCAAGGATGTACTTGCCCAAAAGATTTTCCCATATGTGTTTGCGGGAAGAAGCCCAAAGCAAAGCTTATTTTTAAAAAGCCGGTGGAGGCCTCAGCGCAGGAGCTGCAGGAAAATCCAAGAAGCAGAAGTGCAAAGCTGCGAGCAATAGAAAAATTGTAACAAAGTTGTAAAAATTGTTAAAAAAAGCTTTGACAAAAGCAGGTACATGTAGTAGACTATATATTGTGGTTGAATGAAAAAGTTTTGCAGGGAACACTACATATTGTGCATACATACGTTCGACTAACAAGCCGTAAAAAAATAGATAAAATTCAAAAAGTTACAAAAATAATACAAGGCAGTTTGCCACCTGAAATTACATAAAAAATACGTTTAAAACAGAAAAGAATATACAAAAATACGACTTCGTTTATATATTATAGGATGTTAAGGGTTTACATAGAGGTGTAAGGAATGGCTTTTGAAGAGAGAAATGCAGCGTATGATATTAGCCTGTTTGAAGCAGCCGAACAGATTGAGATAGAAGAACCGAAAAAGCAGGTTCACAGGAGAAAAAAGAATAATGTGCTGAGTATTCCTGAAGAGCAGCTGGATAAAATACGCAGGCGTAAATATAACCCTGCGAAACTGTTTACAGGGTTTATGTTGGGATTGATTGTCACCGGTGCTGTGGTCATGATTGTACATGGACAGGTACAGTTGACAGAGCTGAACCAGCAGATCAGCAACGCGGCAAGCGAGCTTGCAGATCAGGAAAGCCTGTATACGCAGCTGCAGATGAAGGTGGAGTCCAAACTTTCCCCATCTGTGGTAGAGGCGTATGCGTCGGAAGAATTGGGAATGTCCAGAGCCGACAATTATCAAAAAGAGTACATAAGTCTTTCACAGGGGGATAAAGCGGAAATCTCTCAGACAGACGGCGGTAATCTGTTTGAATCCATTGCTGATGCGATTGCAGGGCTTTGGTCATAACCAGAGCAGGTTTCTAATACACATATATATAAGAATTATAAGAATGACGAAGCGGTTGTAACAGGGAGCGGCGGTCTGCCGTTTCTGAATGAGTTGGTAAACGGACGTATTACTGTTATGGGGTAATTGCTGGCTGACTTATGTTACAACCGTATTTTTATATGCAAAACGATATATGTAAGAAAGCCGAGGCAAAAATTTCAGGTTTACCCTGTGTGCAGGATATGCTTATATTATATATGTAGACAGAATATAGGGAAAATATCCTGTAAAAAGGGATGAATAAGTAGTATAAAATGGTAACATTTCCCGGCAGCCGGTAAAAGCGGCTGTTTATAGGGGAAGAACCCCAGTGAGTTGGAAGGGAGTTTGTCTGATATGTCAAAAGGCGCAAATACAAAGCTGGTTCACAGGTCTGTAATTATTTTGATATTAATCCTTGTGATTGGTTTTGGCAGCGCAATATTGCGGCTTACGCAGTTAAGCGTCGTACAGGGGGAAGAACTGCAGCAGGCGGCTGTGGCGCAGCAGCTGAACGATACGACGATCAGTGCAAGGAGAGGCACCATTTATGATACCAACGGAAAGGTGCTTGCGCAGAGCGCCACCGTTTGGAAGGTGGTATTGTCCCCAATCAATTTTGAATCTGACGAGGAACGTACCATTGTTTCCCAGGGGCTGGCAGAGATACTGGATTTGGAACAGGCGGATATTTTTGAAAAAACAAAGGAAAAGTCTTATTATGTGGTAGTAAAGCGGCAGATTGAAAGCGACGTCAGAGACGAAATTCTGAAGTTTGTAGACGAATTGGACGAAGAACATAATATTACCGGTGTAATCGACTTGATTGAGGACTATAAACGGTACTACCCATATGGCTCGTTTGCCTCTTCCCTGATTGGTTTTACAGGCAGCGACGACCAGGGGCTTTCCGGTATAGAATATCAGTATGACGAAAGCCTGACGGGAACGCCCGGCCGGCTGGTAACGGCGAAGAATGCAAACGGGACGGAAATGCCGTTTGATTATGAGCAAAAAGTACAGGCGGAGGATGGGAACAGCCTGGTGCTGACGATTGACGAAACGATTCAGCATATTATGGAAAAGTATTTACAAAAGGGCATAGAAGAGCACAAGGTGTATAATCGCGCAGTGGCGATTATGATGGAGGTCAACACGGGCGCCATTTTAGGAATGGCGGTGGAAGAAGGGTATGACCTGAACGACCCGTTTACTTTAGTCAGCCAGACGGCAAAAGATGAGATCGCGCAGCTGCCGGAGGATGAGAAGGCTGCGGCGGAAAGCGCCGCGCTTTCCAAACAATGGAGAAACAAGGCAGTCAGCGATACTTACTATCCCGGTTCGGTATGGAAAATTATCACGTCTTCCATGGCGCTGGAGGAAAACCTGGTCAATGATGAATCGCGCTTTTACTGCACGGGGTCTTATGTGCCGTTTGAGGGTGCGTCGTCTATCAGCTGTCATAATACGGCGGGACATGGTACACAGACTTTTGAAGAAGCACTGTGTAATTCCTGCAACCCAGCATTTATGCAGATTGGTAATTTGATTGGCGCAACAAAATTCTGGGAATATTACCAGGCGTTTGGATTTTCTGAGAAAACGGGGATTGACTTGCCGGGCGAATCGGAAGACATCTTTTTTAACGAGGACGGCTCAATGGGCCCTATGGATCTGGCGGTTGCATCGTTTGGGCAAAACTTTTCTGTAACTCCGATTCAGATGGTAACGGCTGTTTCTGCAGTTGCAAATGGGGGAAAACTTTTGCAGCCCTATATGGTAAGACAGATTCTTGACAGCGACGGCAATGTGGTAGAGTCGACAGATACAACAGTGAAACGACAAGTCATTTCGGAAGAGGTGTCCGAGAAGCTGTGCGCTGTACTGGAGGAAAATGCGATTAGCGGTGCGGCGACAAATGGTTACGTACAGGGGTACAGAATTGCCGGAAAAACGGGAACGTCTGAAAAACTGACTGATTCTAACGGCGATGGAATGGAGGACTATATTGCATCTTTCTGCGGCTTCGCCCCGGCGGATGATCCACAGGTAGCGCTGCTTGTATACTTTGATACTCCCACTGGCGGACAGTATTACGGAAGCCAGGTGGCAGCGCCTGTGTTTGCGGAAATTATGGCAGAAGTGCTGCCGTATCTGGAGGTCGAAACACAGTATAATGAAGAAGAACTGTCGATGCTGGATACAACAGCGGGCAATTACGTGGGCGAAAGTGTGGAGCAGGCGCAGGCTGCGGCTGAGAAAGACGGATTTGTATCTATTGTAAAGGGTGAAGGGACGACCGTTGCTGCACAGATTCCTGCGGCGGAGTCCAGAATCCCGCAGGGAGGTACGGTTGTACTTTATACAGATACAGCCGGCGTAGACGAGGATATGGTGGAAGTCCCCGATCTTACAGGGCTTTCCATATCGGATGTAAACAGTATAGCCTCTCAGTATAATTTAAATATCAGCATTGCAGGCGCAAGCGCTGCCGGCGAGGGAATTTCCCAATCGCAAAGTGTTGCACAGGGAACCATGGTAAGCCAGGGGACGGTCGTTATTGTGACGTTTGTGCAGGACAGCAGCTACGGAGAACCAATCTTTTAGTTTTAGATGAATGAAGGCAGGGAAAGCGATGAAAAACAGAAAATCAGGCGGCGGCGTACCTCCATACGGGCAGATTACAGCAGTGGGAAGGCAGCCATTGGTGGAACGTTCCTTAAAAGCGCTGGAGTATGTGCTTGCAGCGGCGGGAAAAAGTGTAACGGCAAAAAGCATGTCTGTTCAAACAGAGCATCCCTGTTGCGTTGGAAGTATTACCTGTGCGGCGGGACAACGTGTGATCGACACGGTGCTGTTTACAGATGAGAGTGCCTGTCCATATGAGCAGAAGTGGCTGCAAACATGCACTGCGCTGGTTCTTCCCTATGAGGAGCCAAGAAAACAGCGGCTGGAAGAAAAGCAAAGAGAAAAAATTGTAGAATATTCCTATAATGACGACCGGGCGGACCTTGTTGCAAAGAATATAACGCAAACGCCGGAGCATATAAATTTTGAACTTGTAGGCACAGGGCTGATTGGCCGGATTAAGTTAAAAGAAGGCTGCGGCCTTTCAGTTGAAAGTGCACTTGCGCTTGCAGGCGCGCTGCTTGCTTCGGGTATTGCGCTGAAAGAGATAGCAGACGGGCTCAATGCCCTTGAAAGCCTGACGGCCTTTGCATAATTTGAGGTTGAAAATGATGGAGGTTTTTCTATGAACGTTGGTTGGATTTTGGGAAGTGCGGTGGTTTCGTTTGCAATTGCCGCTATTTTAGGAAAATGGCTTGTTCCTTTTTTACAGAAGCTGAAGTACGGACAGACGATTTTAGATATAGGACCAAAATGGCACAAAGGAAAACAGGGTACGCCAACTATGGGCGGTCTGATGTTTGTAGCCAGTACCATTGTGACGTCTGTCGCCGGCGTTTTACTTTGCAGCGCGTTTGCTTCGGGAGAAGACCCTGTGTTTACACAGGTGACGCTTTCTTTCAATAAGGTATTTGCGGGCCTTGCCATGGCGGCGGCATTTGGCGCAATTGGTTTTTTTGACGATTATATTAAGGTGGTAAAGAAGCGAAATTTGGGCCTTACGGCAAAGCAAAAGCTCCTTTTGCAGTTTGGCGTTGCAGCTGCATATTTGTTTACACTGTCTTTAACCGGCGTTACTTCTGAAACGCTGCTCCCCTTTATTGGGCCGGTAGATCTGGGGTGGCTTTACTGGATATTATCTGCGATACTGATTGTGGGCGTTGTGAACGCCGTTAACCTTTCAGACGGGATAGACGGACTGGTGGGTTCTATGACCTTTTTTGCCGCGCTTGCTTTTATGCTGATTGCTTCTACTTTGGTTTCGCAGGGAATCGGGATTATGTCTGCAGCTCTGGCAGGCGGATGCCTTGGCTTTCTGATCTGGAACTTTCATCCGGCAAAGGTTTTTATGGGCGATACGGGCTCCTTGTATCTTGGAGGTTTTTTATGCGCGTTGGCATTTGGAATGAATATGCCGGTTATTTTAATTCCCATTGCGCTTGTATATTTGCTTGAGATGCTTTCAGTCGTTTTGCAGGTTGTATATTTTAAAGCGACAAAAGGAAAAAGGCTGTTTAAAATGAGCCCGATTCATCACCATTTTGAAATGTGCGGATGGTCGGAAGTGAAAATTGTAGTTGTGTTCAGCCTGGCAACGGCGCTATGCGGCGTGTTGGCGCTTGCGTTGGTAATGACGGGTTTTTAAAATGAGGCTGGCGCGCGTTTTATGTATAACTGTATGGTGGTGGAAAGATGGATAGAAAATACCCCTTAAGATATGAGGCGGAGCTTAAACGAAAAGCACAGGAAGCATATAACAAAAGGCGCAGTTACTATGCTTCTGCAGCGGCGCGCGAAAAAACGGCGGATACAAAACGCCGTGGTATACGGAAAAAACTCAAGCTGTTTTCAGTACGTGCCGGGTTGGATATGCCTTTTTTGCTTTTAATCCTGATTTTGCTTGTTATTGGAATTATTATGATGTTTTCCGCAAGCTATCCGGTTGCTTATTTTACCAACGGAGATAGTTACCTGTATTTGAAAAGACAAGTCATTTTTGCAGTGATTGGCGTTGCTGCAATGCTTGCTATTTCTTTTTTTGATTATCATCACTTCCATAAACTGGCGGTGTGGGTTTTAGCCCTTGCGTTTTTACTTTTGGTTGTTGTGCTGTTTATTCCGTCTGAAACGGGTGTGCACCGATGGATTGACCTGGGCATAGCAAGTTTCCAGGCGTCTGAGCTTATGAAATTTGCGTTGATTTTGTTTTTGGCCCATTGGAGTTCTGTGTATTTTTATAAAATGGAAACGTTTAAATACGGTGTTTTACCGGCAATTGTAATCCTTGTTCCCACAGTGTTGCTGCTGCTGTTGGAACCGCATTATTCCGGTATTGTTATTGTAACGCTTTTAACGGCGCTGATGATGTATATATCGGGTGTGAAGGGAAAATGGTTTTTATTTGCAGGCGGCGGCATATTGGTTATTTTTCTTGTTATGTCGGCTACCGGACTGCTTTCTTATGCAATGGAGCGCATGGAAGGCTGGGGGCAGGCGCTGGAATATACAACGCCTGAGATGTGGCAGACGACATGGCAGACCAGAAATTCCATGTATGCAATTGGCTCCGGCGGGCTTATGGGCCTGGGGTTAGGGCAGTCCAGGCAAAAATATCTGTATCTGCCGGAACCGCAAAACGACTTTATCTTTGCGATTGTCTGTGAAGAGCTGGGGTTGATCGGCGCAGTGATTATCCTTGCAATTTTTGGACTTCTTGTATGGCGCGGGATTACCATATCGATGCGTGCAAAGGATAAGTTCGGTACGCTTTTAGGCGTGGGGCTGACCGCACAAATTGGGCTGCAGGTAATTTTGAATATTCTGGTTATTACCGATTTGCTTCCAAACACCGGAATCAGCCTGCCGTTTTTCAGCTCAGGCGGAAGTTCGCTTGTTATGTTGTTGGCGCAGATGGGGATTGTGCTTTCGATTTCAAGGACGTCTAATATTAATAAAGCATAAGCCTGTGGCGGGTTGTGTGACAAGGGAGGAGCGTCTATGAGAATTTTATTTGCAGGCGGCGGCACGGCGGGCCATATTAACCCTGCGCTTGCAGTAGCCGGTTATATAAGGAAAAAAGAGCCGGATGTGCAGATTTTGTATGTGGGAGCAAAAGGCGGTATGGAGGAACGCCTGGTGCCGCAGGCCGGTTTTGCTTTTAAAGGGATTTCTGTGTCCGGGTTTAAGCGGAGCTTTTCTCCAGGAGCCATAAAGGACAATATCATTACAGTAAAAAAGGCGTTGCAGGCGGGGGCTGTGTCAAAAGGAATTATCCGGGATTTCAGGCCGGATATTTGTATGGGAACGGGCGGCTATGTGAGCGGTCCGGTGATTCGGGCGGCAGCAAAGCTTTCTGTCCCGACGGTGATTCATGAGCAGAACGCTTTTCCGGGCGTTACTACAAAAATGTTGTCCAGATATGCAAAGCGCGTAATGCTTGCAATGCCGGAGGCAAAACGCTATTTAAGCAGCGGATGCCACTGCGTTACGACGGGCAACCCCGTAAGGCAGGAGATTTTAACAGCAGACAAAACGGCGTGCAGAAAGAAGCTGGGGCTGGATAGCCGCCCTGTGATTTTGTCGTTTGGTGGAAGCCTGGGCGCCAGGAAGATCAACGAGAGCGTTGCAGGAATGATAGCGCGCAGTGCCAGGGACGGAAGATACCAAATTATACACGCTTACGGCCAATATGGGAAATGGTTTCCCGATCTTTTGCGAAAGATGGGGGCGGACCCGGATGGTTGTGAAAATTTAGATATAAGAGAATATATTGACGATATGCCTGTGTGCCTTGCGGCGGCAGACCTTGTTATATGCAGGGCGGGGGCAATTACGTTAAGCGAGCTGCAGGCGCAGGGAAAACCCGCTATTTTGATTCCTTCGCCCAATGTAGCGGAAAACCACCAGTATCACAACGCTATGGCGATGGCTGACCAGAAGGCGGCCCGCGTTTTAAAAGAAGAGGCATTGACCCGGGAATCGGTTATGCAGGCGGTGGACGATATGGTAAGCGATCCGGAAAAGCTAAAAAAGTATAGTGAAAACGCCAGAAGGCTTGCAATTACAGATGCAAACGAAAGGATTTATTCGGTTATTAAAAAAGTGCTTGGCACAGCAACAGTTTAACCGTTGAGATGCGCCGGCTGTATGGAAACGTTTTGGCTTTTGTACCTGTGTAACAACAGACAGCCTTAAAACATAAGATATCAAGGGTTGATTTTCAGCTCTAAAGCTTTTGTTGGAAAGGGTGTTCTGTGTGTCGAAGCTTATGATAGAGGGATGCAACAGACTAAACGGCAGTATTTCTGTACAGGGGGCTAAAAACAGTGCGCTCCCTGTTCTGGCGGCAACACTGTTATCAGGTGACCGCTGTGTGTTACATAACTGCCCGCACCTTTCCGATGTGGAGACTTCTATCAAAATTTTACGTTATCTGGGCTGCAACGTCAGCCGCAGCGGCAGCACCCTAACTGTGGATACACACAATATGTACCGGTATGATATACCGGATGAGCTAATGCGGGAGATGCGATCTTCTATTGTCTTTTTAGGTGCGATTATTGCCACCATGGGAAGGGCAAGGCTGTCTTTTCCGGGCGGATGTGAGCTGGGACCGCGCCCGATTGATTTGCACTTAAAGGCGTTGCGCCTGATGGGGCTGGAAATCACGGAGCATCATGGGATTTTAGATTGCAGCGTTCCCAACGGCTTACACGGTGCAAAGGTTACGTTGTCTTTTCCAAGTGTGGGTGCTACTGAAAATATTATGCTTTCGGCTGTGCTTGCCAAGGGAACGACGATCATTACAAACGCGGCAAGAGAACCGGAAATCTGCGACCTTGCGGACTTTTTAAACGGCTGCGGTGCAAAGATTTCCGGCGCCGGCGAAGGGACCATTTTTATTGACGGTGTAGAACGGCTTACAGGAACGCAGCATACGATTATTCCGGACAGAATTGTAACCGCAACTTATATGGCTGCAGCGGCTGTGACCGGCGGCAGTCTGGAACTGAAACATGTTGTTCCCGCGCATCTGGGTTCTATTATTTCCGTTTTTGAAGAAGCTGGTTGTACGATCCGGATCAGCGGAAATACACTGCATATTTTTGCACCGCAGCGGCTTAAGGCGGTAAAGTTTATAAGGACGATGCCGTATCCCGGTTTTCCTACAGATGCGCAGGCGCCTATTATGGCGATGACGGCTCTTGCAAATGGAACAAGCGTGTTTGTGGAAAATATTTTTGAAAGCCGTTATAAGCATGTGGGGGAACTGTTGCGTCTTGGTGCAAATATCAAGGTGGAAGGCAGAGTTGCTGTTGTAGAGGGCGTAAAACATTTTTACGGCGCTTCTGTGGAGGCGCTTGACCTGCGCGGCAGTGCCGCATTGGTGGTAGCAGCGCTTGCGGCGGAGGGCGTAACTGAGCTTAAGGGCGTAAATTTTCTGGAACGCGGTTATGAAGATATAGAGCTTTATTTATCCAACGTGGGAGCAACGGTTAAAAAGGTGTAAAACAGAGAACAACCGGAGAAAGATATGGACTTCAATCTGTAAGGATGTAGAAAAGATGGAAAACAAGAACAAAGGCAGCAATCAAAATCAGCAAAGCAAGCGGGCGCCCGCACAGGGGCCAGGTATGCAAAATAGCAGCCGGAAGCTGCGCAGCACAAGAAAACCGGCAGGCGAAAGAAGGACCGCGGCGGCTCCGGGCAATAAACGGGCTGCCACGGAAAAAAGCGCTGGGCGGCCTTTTTCTGGGGAAAAAGAGAAAAAACAACAGACAAAGCGCAGCTCCGCTGCGAAAACGGTGCAAAAGGCTGCGGGGAAATCAACGCGCATGCCTCAAAACGGGGGTAAGAAGGGAAATAACGCGGCAAGAAGAAGCAGAAGCGGCGCGGTAAGAAAGGCGTACACAGAGGAGCCGATTATCCGGCGGGATGATTACGGCGACGGCTTTTACACGGATGAAGTCGCCATGAAGCGAAATGCCGCTATGCAGGCCGAGGAAGAGGCAAGGATCCAGGAGGAACTCAGCAGAGAGCCGTTTTCCAGAAAAACCAGAAAGGCTATTAACATTGCCGTTTGCGGCGCAATCCTGCTGGTTATACTGATCACAGGCATTGTGCTTTCATTGACGGTGTTTTTTAAATCAGAGCAAATTGAGGTGGAAGGTTCTGCACATTACAGTAATCAGGAGATTATTGATGCAAGCGGTCTGACGCTGGGGGAAAATTTGTTTTTAAGCGATAAAAAAACAGGGGAAGAGAAGATTAAGCAGGCGCTCCCATATGTGGAAGAGGCGAAAATTGATATACGAATCCCCGATACGATGGTCATACATATCACAGAAGCGCAGCCGGCGTATGTGATTGCACAAGGGAAAGAATTTGTGGTCATTTCCTCTGAGGGAAGGGTGCTGGAGCGAATCAGTAAAAATACATATGACGCACCGGTCATCAAAGGCTGCACGCTGGAAAAGGCCGAGGTGGGGAACGCGGCTCAGGTAAAGAATAAGAATATTATGCCGATCTTAAACGAAGTTACCGAGGTCTTGCAAAAAAATGAATTTAACGGTATACGGGAAATTGATGTTTCAAGCACAGCCAATATTACGTTGAATTATGCAGACAGAATTCAGATTGTTCTGGGAATGCCGGAGGATATTGATTATAAAATCCGTACGGCGCAGACGATTATTAACCAGAAGCTTGCCCAGACAGATATGGGCGTTTTAGATGTCTCCGCCTGCAATGGAAGTAAAAAGGCGTCTTATTACAATCCGGACAATACGTTGTATGCCACCGAGCCCGCTACTGAGCCCGCAACCGCTGCTACCGAGCCTGTAACAGATTATACCTGGCAGGACAGCGGTGATGGATATACCGACAGCTATTCCGCAGAGGGATATGACTATGACGACGGCTATTCCGACGAGGGGTATTACTATGACGACGGGTACACCGACGGAACAGACGGGTATAACGCCGGGGTATATGCCTGATCTTTCCGTGGTACCTGGGTAAAAGGCGTTGAAATCGAGAATATTTGCTGAATTTTTAAATTTTTCTGCAAGAACTTATTGAAATTTTTCAGCGCTTGTGATACATTATTAAATAGGCGTATAGTCGATTGGATTATAGATTGAAAACATCAGGCTTTTTTAATTGGATAAGCAATCAGATGTTGATTAGGAGGAAGTTCAAATGGCATTCGAGCTTGAAAAAGAGTACAGCAACAACATCCCTGTTATTAAGGTCATTGGCGTAGGCGGCGGCGGCGGAAACGCTGTAAACCGCATGGTAAAAATGGGTGTGCGCTGTGTTGAATTTATTGCAATTAATACCGACGACCATGTTTTGCAGTTTTCCAACGCTTCACAGAAGCTTCAGATAGGCGAAAAAATTACGCATGGAAAAGGCGCTGGATCCAAGCCGGAGGTTGGCAGAGAGGCGGCGGAAGAAAACCGCGAGGAAATCACCGCTGTGCTGCAGGGGACGGACATGGTCTTTATTACTGCCGGTATGGGCGGCGGAACCGGCACGGGCGCCGCACCAATTGTTGCGGAAATTGCAAAAGATATGGGTGTGTTGACAGTTGCCATTGTAACAAAGCCTTTTGCATTTGAGGGTAAAAAGCGTATGGAGCAGGCGGAAGCCGGTATTGCGGCTTTAAGGGAGCATGTGGATTCGCTGATTGTTGTACCGAACGAAAGGTTGAAATATGCAAGCGAACAGCGCATTACATTAAAAAATGCGTTTGATCTGGCGGACGATGTGCTGCGTCAGGGCGTACAAAGTATTTCGGACCTGATCTTAATTCCCGGTTTGGTCAACCTGGACTTTGCGGATGTAACCGCTATCATGAACAACGCGGGTTATGCGCACATGGGAATTGGCTATGCACAGGGGAAGGACAAGGCCGAAGAAGCTGCAAGAATGGCGATTACAAGCCCGCTGCTTGAAACCTCGATTGACGGCGCCAAGGGTGTGATTGTCAATATTACGGCTTCTGCGGATATTGGGCTGGATGAAATTGATACGGCTTCCGCCATGATCACAGACCAGGCCGACCCGGAAGCAAATATTATCTGGGGTGCTGTTTTGGATGAAAATATGGAAGACGAAATGAGCGTTACAGTGATTGCCACAGGCTTTGCGTCGTTTGACGGCGGAAAGAAGGATAATGCGTCTGCGTCCAGAATGTCGATGACCTCTTCACGGACGGAAATGCTCAGAAACCAGGCGGCCTCTGTTGCAGCGGCAAAGGATGTGGCGGCAAGAAAAACGGGCAATGTGGATGTAGCCGACGACGACGATACTTTCTATGACATTATGTCTATTTTTAACCGTAAATAATAAAGTGTAAAATGAAAAAAAAGAGCAGGAGAACAGCGGCGACTTGTTTTCCTGCTTTTTGTATGTGCAAACGGAAAGAGGGTTTTTGTGTGCAGATAGATACAATTGATAAGGGAAAAGCTTTTGATTTTGGAAACACAGCGCGGGAGTACGGAAAATACAGGGATATTTACCCGCAAAGTATGTATAATAAGCTTTATGCCTTTGGGATTGGCAGGTCGGGGCAAAAAATACTGGACCTGGGCAGCGGCACGGCTGTGCTGCCGCGCAATATGTATGCTGCAGGCGCGAGCTTTACCGCGACAGACCCTTCCCGGGAGCAGCTGGCTGCAGGCAAAAGGCTTGCAGAAAGGGCCGGCATGGATGCAATTGCGTTTCAAGTGTGCGCCGCGGAGGATACCGGTTTTGCAGACAGGCAGTTTGACGCGGTAACCGCCGCGCAATGCTTTTGGTATTTTGACGTAAAGCGCGCAGTGCCGGAAATTGCGCGTGTTTTGCGGCCCGGCGGGGCGTTTTGTAAAATTTCCATGGAATGGCTGCCGTTCGAAGATGCCGTTGTAAAGGAAATGGAAGCGCTTGTACTGCAGTATAATCCGGACTGGACAGGAGGCGGGTTTTGCCCGGGCGTCTATTCGTTTCCAGCGTGGGCGAAACCGCATTTTACATTGGAGACTGTCCATGTATATAAAGAGAAAATTGTCTTTGCTAAAGACGCATGGCGCGGCAGAATCCGGACCTGCAGGGGGGTGGGTGCAAGCCTGCCGGAAGAAAGGGTGCGGGCGTTTGACCGTGCGTACAAGGCACTTTTGTCAAAATACCCCGGCAACACGGTTGCGATCCGGCATCAGATTCAGATAGAAGTTTACAGGCGCATGGAAGAGCCCGCCAACCGGACCGCGCCGCAATAAAAAAAGCCCGCCGGGGTGCTCCCGGGCGGGCCTGGTCTGTAAAAATAAAAATCAGGTGAAAAGCGGCGTGCTGAAATAACGCTCGGCAGTGTCTGGCAGCACGGTGATAACGGTTTTGCCGGGTCCAAGCTTTTTTGCCATTTTTAAGGCGGCTGCTACGTTTGTGCCGGAGGAAATCCCGCACATAAGCCCTTCCAGGCGCGCAAGATCTTTGGCGGTTTGTATGGCTTCTTCGTCACTTACAATGTAGATATCGTCATAAATCTGTGTGTTCAGGTTGCGGGGAATCAGGCCGTCACCTATCCCCATCTGCAAATGGGCGCCTATGGTGCCGCCTGCCAGAATCGCCGCGTTTTCCGGCTCGACCGCCCAGATGAGAATATCAGGATATTGCGCCTTGAGCACCTCGCCTATACCGGTAATGGTGCCGCCTGTTCCTATACCGGAGCAAAAGCCGTCGATTGGCTGCGCAACCTGCTCCATAATCTCCAGAGCGGTGTGGCGCTTATGTACAAGCGGGTTTGCGGGGTTTTCAAACTGCTGCGGAACGTAAACGCGCGGGTCTTCTTTTACCATTTGCAGCGCCGTTTGCAGGCAGGTTTCTATACATTTGCCAATGTTGCCGTCGTCATGAATTAAAATGACCTTTGCGCCGTAATGCTCAACCAGCTTTCTGCGCTCGTAGCTGACCGAGTCCGGCATAATGATCACCGTTTGGTAACCGCGTACCGCGCCCACAAGCGCCAGGCCAATGCCCTGGTTGCCGCTGGTGGGCTCTACTATGATGGTATCTTTATGGATAAGCCCGTCTTTTTCGGCCTGCAGGATCATGTTATAGGCGGTTCTGGTTTTAATCGACCCACCTACGTTGAGCCCTTCGTATTTTACAAGCACCTGCGCGCCGTTTTTGTCGGCCATCCTGTTTAAGCGTATGACCGGCGTATGGCCAATTGCTTCGAGCACGTTGTCATAAATCATAATGCCGCCCCTTTTCCATATGTAGATTCACACGAAAGAAATTATACACCGAAATTGCCGTTTGTGCAATTGCAAAGCAGAGAATAAAACCGGTTGCGTTGTTGTTTGCCCGCAATTGTGGTATAATAACTACAATATGCAATTATATGAAAGGACGGAAAAAAACATGCTGCATATTGGTTCGCATTTGTCGGCCGCCAAAGGGTTTACCCATATGGCGCAGGAGGCGGTGTCCATAGGCGCCAACACGTTCCAGTTTTTTACGCGCAACCCCAGAGGGTTTGCTGCAAAGGAGATAGACCCGGAAGATATTGCGCAGTTTCACGCATATATAGCAGATAAAGGCTTCGCGCCAATTTTGGCGCACGCGCCGTATACGCTCAATGCCTGCTCTGCAGACGCCCGCACCAGAGAGCTGGCGCAGATGATTATGGAAGACGACCTTAAGCGGATGGAGTATGTGCCGCATAATTATTATAATTTTCATCCGGGCAGCCATGTAAAGCAGGGGGCGGAAGCGGGCATTGAGATGATTGCGGCGCTTTTAAACAGAATTTTAAAGCCGGAGCAGACCACAACCGTGCTGCTGGAAACCATGGCGGGCAAGGGCAGCGAGGTGGGACGCAGTTTTGAAGAGCTGCGCGCAATTTTAGACCGCGTGCAGCTAAAAGAGAAAATGGGTGTGTGCCTGGATACCTGCCATGTAAACGACGCGGGGTATGACATTGTGCATAACTTGGACGGCGTTTTGGAGGAGTTTGACCGGGTGATCGGCCTGGAGCGGCTGTACGCCGTCCATCTAAACGACAGCAAAACCCCCGGCGGCAGCCATAAAGACAGGCATGAAACCATTGGCAACGGCTATTTGGGGCTGGAGGCCATTGCCCGGGTGATCAACCACCCCAGGCTTCGGCATTTGCCGTTTTATCTGGAAACGCCGAACGACCTTGCGGGTTATGCGCAGGAGATCCGGCTTTTGCGGGGCCTGTATCAGGAAGACGGCGCACCGGCATAGCGGGCCGCGCGCCGTTTACAGGCGGGCTTATTCTTTTTTATACCTTTGCTGTAAAATTTTCAGCTGTGTCTCCAGCATGCTGGTGGCAACATTGTTAAAACTGGAATCGGTCATGCTTGCAATTTCTTCAATACCGGCAATATAAATGGATTTACTGCTGCATTTTTTCTTTGCCGGATCCCCAGTTCATCAAAATCAAACGCAAAGCTCATAAGGCCGTGTCTTCCCTTCAAATTTGTTTTTACGTTTTTCTTTATACAAGTTGTTTTTAACCCAACGGTTTTTTCTGTTTATATACATTTCTTCTAATAAGTTTTTGTTCATTTCTTACGGAAGCCTTTTTAAAAAACCGCTGTGTGGATTTATTTCACACAGCGGTTTTCCGGTTGTTCCGGGAACAGCGTTTTTTCCAGTATAGAAACAAGCGCAAAGTTAAAACTGGTATCGTTTTTTATGGAGACTTCTTCTATTTTGTCGGCAAGCGCTTCCGGCAAGTAAACGGTTTTGTAGATGTGAGGAGTTTTTTTTCGCGGGGACACCCTGTACATGCTTTTTCCTCCTTTCCTAAGTTTTCTTTATACGGGCTTTTATTTTACCCGCCGGCTATGATATGTTTATATAGCTTTCTTCTAAAAAGTTTTTGTTCATTTCTTATAAAAGAAATGAACAAAAACTTTTCTGTCCGCGTAGCGGCTTTTCGTTCTATGCTGGATTGTTTATTTAAATGGAATACCCATCCTCCGGCTTAATCCCGCACAGCAAAAGCGTACCGCACACGGCAAGCAGCGGGTAAACTTCTGTCTTTTCAGAAAGATGCGCAATAAAATCGTGTGGCTCGTATGCTTCCCCGTTTATGGAAGTCAGCTCGCGCTGCAGGCTGATGGTGGCGCGCGCATCGTCCAGGCTTGCAATGCTTAAAGTGTCGCGCAGGCCGGTGCCGCAGGTAATGGCGATATGGCTTGCGTCTTTCAGGCGGGAAACCGCCTTTTTATTATTGCTTTCCAAAACGGGGATCAACCCCTGAGAAAGCGGAAAACTGCCCGCGCTTTTAAAATTTTCGTCAAATACCAAAACGCCCTTTGCGCTGCCGGCGCGTGGCGCGCTGTGCGTACAAAAAAGCGTAAAGCGCGGGTCTTTGCAGCTTGTATACAGGGTGTTGCCAAGCATACCCTGCACGCCGCCATAATTGGAAAGCGCGCGCAAAAAGGTATGGTGCAGGCTTTGATCCCTGCGGCAGGAGCATAACACGACAACGGGCATAAGAATCATCCATTTCTATTGTATTATGTAGCATTGCGTTTATTATTTGCCTTTGCCGCCGTTGTATACGCCTGTTATGCGTTTATCAACGCGTCAAGCGCCGTTTCGTCTGTAAAGCCGTTTGCCGCTCCCGCTTCGCCAATTTTATAAGAGGCAAAATACACGGCGCGCCGCAAAGAGAAGAGCGCGTCGTTTGTTTTTGTATAAAAATGCATAAAGGCGGAAAAAAGCGCGTCGCCCGCGCCGACCGTATTCACAACCGGGCGGGTATAAACAGCGGGGATATGAATGCACTGCCGGTTTTCCCTTGTGTAAAGTAAAGCGCCTTTATGCCCAAGCCCTACGGCGATGACCTTACAGCAGTAAACGCCGGCGAGCGCTTTTACAAAGTCAGAAACTTCTCCTGGGATTGCTTCGTCGCTTAAAAAAAGCACGTCGGCGCTGTGCATGAAGTCCGCGTTAAAGGCGTCGTGCAGATCGGAAAGGACATGCACGTCCGTAGCGATTAAAACGCCGGCCTTTTTTGCAACGGACAAAAGCGGGCGGTTAAAATTGATGTTGCATAATACGGTCGTTTTGCAGCCTGTAAGCGCTTTTGTAAAAAGCGCGGGGTCGCACACGGCCTGCTGAATGTCTTTCAGGTCGCAGTAGATCTGGCGCTTTCCGCTTTTGTCATATAAAACGACCGTTTGGGGCGACAGTGCCAGAGCAGGGCGGATATATGCAGTTTCCAGTCCTGCTTCCTGCACAGCCTGCAAAATGGCCTGCCCGGCCTGGTCGCGGCCTGTCAGGGAAAACAGCGTTACGCTGTCGCCCAGTGTGCGCAGCGCCTTTGCAACGTTAAAGCCCACCCCGGATACAGTGGCGTCGATACCGAAAAACGGAAAATGGATGGGGCAGTATTCTATGGGAAAGCGCTCCACCTGCACGGTTGTTTCCGTATTTAAAAGACCCGATACTAAAATTTGTTCCACGACGAAATTCTCCTGTTCTGTTGAAAGTATTTATGCTATACTAATATAAATACACAATATCCCGGATTTTGTCAATACACACCGGGACGCATGAAGAAGGGGAAGAAAAATGCTGGATATTTTGATTATCGGCGCGGGACCCGCCGGCATGAGCGCCGCAATTTACGCGCTACGCGCAGGAAAACGCGTCGCCGTGTTTGACAAGGCCATGTACGGGGGGCAAACCGTCAACACCTATGAAATTGAAAATTATCCGGGAATCCGCAGGATCAGCGGAACGGATTTTGCCATGCAGCTGTACGAGCAGGCCGCCGCGCTGGGCGCGCAGTTTGTATTTGCGGATGTTGCGCCGCTTTGCCTGGAGGGAAAGGAAAAAAAGCTTATGGCTGGCGAACAGGAATATACGGCCAAAGCGGTTATTATTGCAAACGGTGCGGCGCGCAGGAAGCTTGAATGCAACGGCGAGCAGCGGCTTACAGGGCGCGGCGTGTCTTACTGTGCAACGTGCGACGGCGCGTTTTTCAAGGGCAAACAGGCAATTGTGGCTGGCAGCGGCAACACGGCGCTGGAAGACGCGCTGTACCTTGCCAATATTTGTGCAGAGGTCAGGCTGCTGATCCGCGGGGACCGGATTAAGGGAGAAGAAACAACGGCGCAGCGGCTGAAGAAAAAGAAGAATGTAACCATTATTTTTAACGAAAGCATAGCGGAAATTTTGGGGGAAAACCGTGTGGAAGCGGTGCGGACCGTTCACAGGGAAACGGGAAAGGAACAGGTTTACCACACAGACGCGGTGTTTGTGGCGGTTGGGCAGGCTCCAAACAACGAGCCGTTTCGGGACTTTGTAAAACTGGACAAGGACGGCTATATTATAGCGGGGGAAGATTGCAAAACCAACATGGAGGGCGTGTATGCGGCGGGCGATACACGCGCCAAACGTTTGCGGCAGATTGTAACGGCGGCCGCAGACGGCGCAATTGCGGCCGTATATGCAGCAGAATATATAGAAAAACTGGAATTTTAGTTTAAATATGTTGCTTATTTTTTAAATTTCGATTATCATAAAAGAAAAAGGGGCGCGGCCTCTGAAAGAAATGGACGGCGGAAAAGATGGGAGTAAACCGTATAGACAAGAAGAATTATTATCTGGATATAGCGGAAACGGTTTTGGAAAGGGGCACGTGCCTGAGACGGAACTTTGGGGCGATTATAGTAAAAAACGATCAGATTGTTTCGACCGGCTATGTGGGAGCGCCAAGAGGCAGACATAACTGCATCGACCTGGGGGTGTGCATCCGCGAAAGTATGCAGGTGCCCAGGGGCGAGCGCTATGAGCTTTGCAGAAGCGTGCATGCAGAGGCAAACGCAATTATTCATGCTTCCAGGAATGATATGATTGGCGCGACGATGTACCTGGTGGGAAAGGACGCCAAGACCGGCGAATATGTAAAGGACGCAAATTCATGCGCCATGTGTAAGCGCATGATTATCAACGCGGGGATCAAGCGCGTGATCATACGCAATTCCAGGGATACTTTTACGGCCATCTATGTGGACGACTGGATTGCAAACGACGAATCGCTTCACGGAGAAATGGGATATTGAAAGAAAAGGGGAAAAGCCATTCAGACAAAAAAACCCGGCACGGAAGTGCCGGGTTTTTTCATGAAAAATTTTCAAGGTGCATATATTTACTATGCGCCTTTTTGTCATTCTGCGGGGTCCACCTCATTTTTTTCAGAAAGCTTATTTTCCAGCTCTTCGATGCAGTCTTCGCAAATCAGCTTTCCTTCATGGGAGATAAGGTTTGAAATACTGTTGCAAAAGGTGCATCCAGGCGTATATTTTCTGATAACAATGGTGTCTTCTGTGGGGAAAAGCTCAATGGAAGTACCGCTTTCCAATTCGTAAGATTTTCTTAATGGTTTTGGAATAACAATACGACCCAGGTTGTCGACCGTGGCAAAAAAGTTTGTGGCGTTTTTCATACTAAGGACTCCTTTCTACGATTTCTTGTAAAAAATATAGTGGTTTAGCAGAATTTCTTTCATTTTACCAAAAAATGCCATAATTGTCAATAAATATAACATCTTTGTTATTTTTCCGTAGTGAGGTGACAAATAGTGCTAAACTATATATGGGGCGCAATTTTGCTAATAAGCATAATATGTGGTGTTTTTACAGGAAAAACAGCGCAATTAAGCCAGGGTGCGCTCAACGGCGCGCAGGAGGCAATAGAGCTGCTGCTCACCATGTGCGGTATGATGTGCCTGTGGTCGGGCCTGATGGCGATTGCTGAGCGGGGAGGTATTACCGCGCTGCTTGCAAAAATTTTTTCCCCTGTGCTGGGAAGGCTGTTTCCCCAGTATAAAGAGGACGAAAAGGCCTGCAGCGCAATTTGTTCTAATGTGACGGCGAACCTGCTGGGGCTTGGCAACGCTGCCACACCGCTTGGAATAGAGGCCATGCGCAGGATGCAGCTGAAAAACCCGGAACAGGAGCGGGCAAACGACAGTATGGTTATGTTTGTTGTGCTCAATACGGCGTCGATCCAGCTTATTCCGACAACAATTGCCGTTTTGCGGCAGAGCCATGGCGCAGGCGCGCCGTTTGATATTTTACCGTGCGTGTGGGTAAGCTCTGTTTTTGCGCTTGCAGTAGGCATTACGACGGCAAAGCTGTTACAAAAATGCAGGGCAAGGAAGGTGGGTTAGATCGAACAGCTTGGAAATTATGTAATCCCAATTGTAATTTTTTTGATTATTCTATTTGCTTTTATCAGAAAAGTTCCCTGCTTTGACACCTTTTTGGACGGGGCAAAGCAGGGGCTGGTTTCTACTTATAAAATTGCGCCTTCGCTGATTGGGCTGATTGTTGCGGTCAACATGCTCAAGGCTTCGGGCGCGCTGGAAATGCTGATCAACTTTATAAGACCTGCGGCGGAATTTTTGGGGTTTCCGGCGGAGGTAGTCCCGCTGGCGCTGCTGCGCCCGGTATCTGGCAGCGGTTCGACGGCAATTTTAAACAGTATTTTACAGGATTACGGCCCGGACAGCTTTATTGGGCGCGCAGCCAGCGTAATGGCGGGCTCTACAGAAACGACGTTTTATGCAATTGCCGTATATTATGGGGCGGTAGGGATCCGGAAAATCCGCCATACCGTCCCTGCCGCGCTGTGTGCGGATTTTGCAGGGATGGTTATGGCGGTTTTGAGCGTGCGTTTTTTTTACCCGTAGGCGTTTATTTTGTCAGCGGCGTGCGGATCAGTTTGCGTGCGAGAGCTTTGCCGTTAAACGGGATGAGGGGGTACAGATAACTTTTGCCCGATACCGTTTTGTTTGTCAGCAACAGGATAAAAGTCAGGACAATGCCCGCGCAAAAGCCCCATATATTAAACAGCTGGGTCAGGATCAGCAAAAGCATGCGCAGAAATTTGAGTGAATAGCCCAGTTCATAGCTTGGCTGCGTATAGTTGGCAATGGCGACAAAGGCCATATAAAGGATGGCTTCTGTAGAAAACCAGCCTACGGTAACGGCAAAATCGCTCAGGGCGATTGCGCCGATGATGCTTAAAGAGGTACTTAAGCTGTTTGGTGTGTTGACAGAGGCAAGGCGCAGGCCATCTATGCCCAGTTCCAGAAGCATTAACTGCCAGAAAACAGGGATATTGACAGGCTCTGTGATCAATATAAATGAAAAAGCTTTGGGGACAAGATCCGGGTTTTTCAGGGCAAGCAGCCACAGCGGTGTAATGACCAGTGTGGCCAGCGTAACAATATAACGTGCAAAGCGGATATAAGTGCCGGTAAGCGGTGGAAAGTAATAATCGTCGGCTTCCTCGATAATATCAAAAATTGAGGTTGGCAAAATCAGAACAGAGGGAGAATTGTCAACAAGAATAACGATGTTGCCCTCAAGCAGTGAAGAGGCGGCGGTATCCGGACGCTCGGTGTATTTAATTTTTGGAAAGGGATTATACCATTTGTGTTTATAAATTGCTTCGATGAGGCTTTGCTGGTTCATTGTGAGCGAATGGACGTTGATCGCTTCAATCTGCTTTGTAATTTTTGCAAGGAGCTGTTTGTCTACTTTATCGTCCATATAGCAGACAGCCACGTCTGTTTTAGATTCTCTGCCTACGACAAAGGCGTTTATGCGCAGGTTTGTGTCGCGTATGCGCCGCCGGAGCAGGGCGGTGTTGCTGATCAGGGTTTCTACAAAGCCGTCTTTGGAGCCGCGCAGAGATTTGTCTTTTTCCGGTTCGCTGGTCTGGCGCTGTGGATAGGTGCGACTGTCAATCATGATGGCCTGTTCAAAGCCGTCTATAAATAGTGCGGAAACGCCGGAAAGGATATTCATACAGATTTGTTGTAAATTGTCTGCAACGGCTACCTCTACGTATGGAACGCAGTTTTTGACAAAAGTGTGTGCGTCGCGCATATCCTCTTCTTTGTCAAGTGAATAAAAAAATTCTAAAACCTTTTCCATGACCTCGTCCTTGATCAGCCCATCTATAAAAAACAGGCAGCAGCGGCGGCTGTTAATCTGTACGGGCCTGCAGATTAAGTCAAAGCTTTCATCTGTATGCAGTGTTTTTCTGAATAAAGCTATATTGTCGTCAATATGTGTAGAAAGCGGCATGTTTTCACTCTTTTCCATTGATAACGTTCTTTTTTATAGTCTGTGCTGTTTTTTTTCTGTCATACAATGAAAAACAGAAATCAAGAAATCTCCATACCTGCTGTTGGTGCCTTTTTACCGTATAATGGCGAAGTGAAAAATACAGGTTGACAAAACAGAATAAGTGGGATATAATGCAGATAAATGGTAAACCGATGATTAAGAGGAGTACCTGTAAACGAGAGGGTTTGAAGAGAGCTGCAGACGGTGGAAGTGCGGCAGCCCTTTTACAGGGAATGGGCTTATGAGGGCCGGGTGAAATAGCAGTAGCCAGGACGGGAACTCCACCCGTTACCAAGGGAGCATACGTAACAGCGTATGGGAAGAGAGGGCCTTTTGGCCAATTTGGGTGGTACCACGGAAGTTTGCTTTCGTCCCTTTGGGGCGAGGGCTTTTTTTATTTTTCAGACAAAAAGAGAGGAGTTTTTACTATGGCAAAAGTACCTTATAGATTTTATCTTTCTGAGGATCAGATTCCAAAGCAGTGGTATAATATGCGTGCGGATATGAAGGAACAGCCGGATCCGATTATCAATCCTGCTACAATGCAGCCTGCAACGGAAGAGGACTTATATCCGGTATTTTGCAAAAAGCTTGCACACCAGGAGATGGACGCGCAAACGCGCTATGTAGATATTCCTGAGGAAATACGGGAAATGTACAAAATATACCGTCCGGCCCCTCTGATCCGTGCTTATAATTTGGAGAAAGAACTGAAAACGCCGGCAAAGATTTATTATAAGTTTGAGGGGAACAATACTTCGGGCAGCCATAAGCTGAATTCTGCTATTGCGCAGGCATATTATGCCAAGGAGCAAGGGCTTACCTCGCTTACGACGGAAACAGGAGCCGGGCAGTGGGGGACGGCCTTGAGCGAGGCATGCGCGTATTTTAAACTGCCTTTGACGGTATATATGGTTAAGGTGTCTTATGAGCAAAAGCCGTTTCGCAAGGCGGTTATGCAGACATTTGACGCCAATGTGATCCCCAGCCCCAGTGATACAACAAAAGTGGGACGGGCGATTCTTCAGAAAAATCCGGGGACTGGTGGAAGCCTTGGATGCGCTATTTCTGAGGCGGTAGAAAAGGCAGTAACGACAGAGGGCTGCCGGTATGTACTGGGTTCTGTGCTCAACCAGGTTTTACTGCACCAGTCCGTGATTGGGCTGGAAGCAAAAAAAGCGATGGAAATTCTGGATGAATACCCGGATGTGGTTATTGGCTGCGCAGGCGGCGGGTCCAACCTGGGAGGGCTGATTGCACCGTTTATGCAGGATAAGCTTACCGGTATGGCTGACCCGCGTATTGTTGCGGTGGAGCCTGCATCCTGCCCCTCGTTTACCAGAGGGAAGTATGCGTATGACTTCTGCGACACGGGAAAGATTACGCCGCTTGCCAAAATGTATACGTTGGGCAGCAGCTTTATGCCGAGTGCAAATCACGCAGGCGGGTTGCGTTACCATGGTATGTCGCCGATTTTGTCAAAGCTGTATCACGATGGATACATGGAAGCGGTAGCAGTGGAACAAACTAAAGTATTTGAAGCCGCCACGCTTTTTGCAAAGGTAGAAACAATTTTACCGGCACCTGAATCTGCACATGCGATTCGTGTGGCAATGGACGAAGCGATCCGCTGCAGAGAAACGGGGGAGAAAAAGACGATCCTGTTCGGATTGACAGGGACGGGTTATTTTGACATGACCGCATATGCTGCGTTCCATGACGGAAAAATGAGCGACTATATTCCCACAGATGAGGATTTACAGAAGGGCTTTGATCAGCTCCCAAAGATTCCGGGGGTACAGGAATAATGAAATAAAAAATAGCAAAGACGGTATGCACAATACATCTGTGCATACCGTCTTTTTTATCGTTTAAGGCTGCTCTCTTTGCTCACCAGTTTTGGTTTTAAAATTTTGTTTTGTACTTTCTGGCAACGTCTGTTAATGATGCCAAGCAGAATTTGGACAGCATTGGCTCCGGTTGCTTTGTATAAGCAAAACTTTTTGCCATAGGTTAACACCTTTTTGTTTTCATGGATTTGCATGCATTGTTTCTTGAAAAATAATGTTTTTGCCTAAATAGCAATCAAAAGTTGACCGATCCAGGTCAACTTTTTCTTTTTTTAACCGTTTTATGTAAGAGGGGCGGCATACGTCAGCGCCTCCTTTTACGGGAATAGCGAAAGGGGGATAAGGCGTGGAAAAAAATACGGTACAAAGGTTGACAAAACAGCAGCGTCTTTTTTGCCGGTGCTATGTCAATACCGGCAATGCCAGAGAAGCCGCCGTACAGGCCGGCTTTATCTCTGACGCACAGAAAAACGGAGAAGCACTTTTATGCAAAAGCGCAATTACAAAAGAGATTGCACGGTTGCTTAAGCAACGCAGAGAAATGCTTTCCTTGAAAGCGCTCAGCGGTTACGAACGACTGGCTTTTGGCAGCATTGCGGATGGTATTCGTCTGCTATATATAGAAGATCCGCTGCAGACTGACCTGGAAAGTATGGACCTTTTTAATATTGCAGAAATAAAAAGGCCAAAAGACGGGGCTATGGAAATTAAATTTTTTGATCGGCTCAAGGCCCTTGAAAAGCTTATGCAGGCAAGAACAGAAGAAGATACGCCCTGTGTTCCGTTTTATGCGGCTTTACAACAGGGAGCGCAGGCGCTTGAAAGGTATGGCAATGAGAGGCTGGAGGAATAGCCATTGGAGTTTAAAGCTTTTTCTGAAAAACAGCTTCGTGTTTTGACATGGTGGTGTGAAAAAAGCAGGTATGCAAAAAAGGATGCAATTATTTGTGACGGCGCGGTAAGAAGCGGAAAAACCGTTTGCATGGGTATTTCTTTTATCGCATGGGCTTTTTACCGGTTTGACGGGGCAAATTTTGCAATGTGTGGGAAAACAATACGTTCTTTAAAAAGAAATGTGGTCACGGCAATTTTGCCCGTTTTAAAGCAGTTGGGTTTTGCCTGCACGGAAAAGCTGTCTCAAAACCTTTTAGAGGTCAGCATAGGCGGCCGTACAAACTGCTTTTATCTGTTTGGCGGGAGGGATGAATCTTCGGCTTCACTGATACAGGGGATGACGCTTTCGGGCGTGCTGTTTGACGAAGTGGCGCTGATGCCCAAATCGTTTGTAGAGCAGGCGCTGGCAAGATGTTCTGTAGAAGGGTCCAAGTTTTGGTTCAATTGCAATCCACAATATCCGCAGCACTGGTTCAGACAGGAGTGGATTTTAGATAAAGCAGGAAAAAATGCGCTTTATATTCATTTTAAGATGGAAGATAACCCCTCTCTTTCTCCTAAGATGCTTGCGCGCTACAAAAATCTGTATACAGGAACCTTTTACCAACGGTTTATTGAGGGAAAATGGGTGTCGGCACAAGGGCTGGTATACCCGTTTATGACCGCTGATAATATGTGTTGGGATACACCAAAAACAGACGCGGACGAGTTCGTGATTTCCTGCGACTATGGAACCGTAAACCCGGCTTCGTTCGGGTTGTGGGGTCATTACATAGATGGATGGTACAGAGTGGACGAGTATTATTATGACTCCAGAAAAGAGGGCGTGCAAAAGACAGATGAAGAACATTACCAGGGCTTATGCAGGCTTGCGCAGGAAAAGACTGTCCGCTGTGTAATTGTCGATCCATCTGCGGCAAGCTTTATGGAGGTTATACGCAGACATGGACGCTTCAAGGTATTGCCTGCAAGTAATTGTGTGCTGGACGGAATTCGCAGCGTTGCGAGCGCGCTGAAGCAGGGGGAAATTAAAATTTGCAAAAGCTGTACAGACGCTCTGCGGGAGTTTGGGCTTTACCGTTGGAAAGAGAACGGGCTGCACGATGCGCCTGTTAAAGAAAACGACCATGCCATGGACGATATACGCTATTTTGTTTCAACCTATTTAAACCGGAGCGACGATGGTATATTTGCCATTGCCGCGCGACGCACAGGAGGTAAAGCGTGGGATTAATAGATAGAAGAAAAAAGAAAAAACAAACTTTTTCCGCTGTGCAGACGGCCTGCACGGAGCGCCGCAGCGTGCATCCGTTTACAGAGTTCAACGGATATATACCGTTAAAGACGGCGCAGCACGGGTTATATGCCGCTATGCGGGAGGCAATCCCTATTGTTGACGCCGCAATTTTAAAAACGGTGCGGCTTGTGGGAGACTTTACAGTGGAATGCCAGAGCTTGCAGGCGCAACGGCAGCTGGCTGATTTTTTAAAAAATGTGCAGGTAGGCGGATGTTCCCGCGGGATTGTGCCGTTTTTATCTTCTTATCTGGAGCAGATGCTGACCTATGGTACGGCGGCAGGGGAAATCGTATTATCGGCAGATGGGAGGTCGATTGGCGCGCTGTACAATGCAGATCTGGACAATATTGCGCTGCGGGCAGAGCAGAATCCACTGGAGGCAACGGTTTACTGCCGGGATGAAACAGGGCGCTGCATCCCGGCTCCATACCAGGCATTGCTTTGTGTGACGCCGTTAAACCCCAGGCCGGGAGCGCTTACAGGAACATCTGTACTTAGCGGACTGCCGTTTGTAAGCGGAATTCTTTTAAAAATTCTGCATACGATCGGCCTCAATTGGGAACGTGTGGGGAATGTGCGCTTTGCGGTAACATATAAGCCCTCCGGGGATGTATCGGAACGCGCTTTTACAAAGGAGCGCGCGCAGCAGATTGCCGACCAGTGGGGGAAAGCCATGCGCAATACAGGGCAGATCAGTGATTTTATTTCGGTCGGAGATGTAAATATCCGGGTTATTGGCGCAGACAACCAGGTGCTGGACAGCGAAGTACCGGTCAGGCAAATATTGGAACAAATTGTTGCAAAGCTTTCTATTCCTCCGTTTTTGCTTGGGCTTTCCTGGTCAAGCACAGAGCGGATGTCCAGCCAGCAGGCAGATATCCTGACCAGCGAGCTGGAATATTACAGAAATCTTTTAAACCCTGTTATTTGTAAAATATGCAGCTTGTGGCTGCGGTTGCACGGCTTTGAAGAAACGTTTGAGGTGTGCTGGAACAATATCAATTTGCAAGATGAAGTAGAGCTTGCAAACGCAAGGCTTTTACGTGCGCAGGCAGAAAAAACAGAGCAAGAAACACAAGAGGGGATGAAAAATGAAACAGGGACAAATTATCAAGAGCGCGGCGCAGGCGCTTAAACCGGAAGAGCTGGCGCAAATTCATACCTATACCCGCAGGGAAATGGCACAGGAAGAAATTTACACCTTTTCGGTTGTTTTATGCGACAACGATATTGACCGCGATTTTGAATGCTTTGACGAGGAAGCGCTTTATACGCTTAAGAGACTTTTTGTGGGAAAAACAGGCATTTTTGACCACGACTTAAAAGCGGAAAACCAAACGGCACGTATTTATGACTGCTATGTGGAACGGCTGCAGGACAAAAAAACACAGACAGGCAAGCCTTATATGCGTCTTGTGGGCAAGGCGTACCTGCCGCGTTGCGCAAAAAATGAGGATCTGATTCTGGCGTTGGACAGCGGTATCCAAAAAGAGGTCAGCGTAGGTTGCGCGATAAGCAGGCGTACATGCTCTGTCTGTGGGGAAGATATGGGCGCCTGTGCGCATCAAAAAGGCAAAAAGTACCGCGGACGGCTATGCTACGCTACATTAAGCGGCATAACGGACGCTTACGAGTGGAGTTTTGTCGCAGTGCCGGCACAAAGGCAGGCCGGTGTATTGAAAGCTTTAAAAAAAGAGGATATGGAGGGGAATACCTTGCAGAACATTATAAAAAGCCTTTGTGCGCAGCAGCCGGTTATGCTGTCTGCGCAGGACGCACAGGCATTATATGCACACATTCGCGGGCTGGAATGCGACGCAGGCTACGGAAGCGCTTACAGGCAGGAGCTAAAGGATGAGGTTGTCCGGCTGAGCATGCTGGTGCAGCCGGAAATTGCAAAGGAAACAATGCAAAGTTTAACCGAAAAAATGGATATAGAAGAGCTCAAGGCGTTTAAAAAAGGATATATGGAAAAAAGCGCAAAGGTTTTGCCGTTGCGGCCGCAGCTTTTTGGGCCCAGAGAAAGCGGGAAGAAGACGGAAGAAAATACCGATTATAAAATTTAACGGATAAAACAGATCCGGCGGCAGGAAACGCGGCCCGTAAGGTGAAAAAGATTGCCTGAACCAGGCCGGGTTTGATTTTTCTATGTAAAAAAACAACGGAAAGGAAGCTAAAAAATGAATGTGAGTTTTAACGGATATGATGAAAAAGTATTAACTTTTGTATGCACAGACAAGCTGGAAAAGGGTACGCCGGTAAAGCTTTCGGGCAACGGTACGGTTACGGCTTGTGCAGACGACGACGTATTTATTGGCATTGTGCTTTCTGTGCGGGACGGGTTTGCCGCTGTGCAAACAGGAGGCTATGTACAGCTGGTACCTTCCGGCAGTATTGCGATTGGGTATCAGAAAATTTCGGCTGCAACAGATGGCAAGGTCAAGGCGGACACAGACAATGGGCGTGAATATCTGGTGCTGCATACAGAGCAGGACAATGTAGGCGTCATTCTTTGACAATAGGGATATAAGGAGGCAATAGATTATGGCATTATATGAAACAATAGCGCTGGAAAAGGGTATGTACGGGGCAAGAGGAAAAAGCATGACGCAGGTATTGGAGGAGATGGATCCTTCAGAAAACTACCGCGACACACCTCTTGAAGGCTTGGACGCTTTTCAGCGACAGCTTAAACGGTTTGATATTAAGGTAAGCGGTGCGCATTCGGACAGTGTGGAAAAGTTTTTTCAGAGCAGTTCATCCGCGGCCCTTTTTCCGGAATATATAGGCCGCGCCGTTAAACAAGGGATGGAGGCGGCGGACATCCTTCCCAATATCATTGCCGCGGTAACTAAAATTGAGGGAATGGATTACCGCAGCATTGTGTCTACACCCACACAGGACGACAAGGAATTAAAGCCGGTGGCAGAGGGCGCAATGATTCCGCAGACTGTAGTAAAAACACAGGAAAACCTGGTGAAGCTTCATAAAAGAGGCAGAATGCTGGTATCTTCCTATGAAGCGCTGCGTTTTCAGAGGCTGGATCTGTTTACCGTAACGCTGCGGCAGATCGGTGCGTATATTGCAAGGGCGCAGTTGAAAGACGCGGTAAATGTACTGCTAAACGGCGACGGAAACAGCAACCCGGCCGGTGCAGTTGCGGCTGACGGCGAAACGCTTGCATACAGCGACCTGCTAAAGCTTTGGGGCGCGCTTTCCCCCTATGAGCTTAATACTATTTTGGCTCCAACGGCGGTCGTCCAGAAGATTTTGGCCATGACGCAAATGCAGGACGCACAGGCGGGGCTGACATTTCAGGGGACAGGTAAAATGGTAACGCCTATGGGCGCCACACTGTTGCACGTACCTTCTATTGAAGGAAATACGATTATTGGGCTTGATAAAAACTGCGCGCTGGAAATGGTGCAGGCAGGGGAGGTCATCACCGATTATGACAAGCTGATTGACCGGCAGCTGGAACGCGCTACAATCAGTTGTATTGCCGGGTTTGCCAAAATTTTTACTGACTCTGCCAAAAAGCTTACATTTTAACACATGGGGGCGGCGGTATGAACTTTAAAGAGGTATATGAACGTTTTTTATTGATTGCGGATATGGATCAGGAAGAGGGTTCTAAGTGGGCCGTACTGTGCAACGAAGCAATAGAGGATATACAGAATATGTGCAAAAGCGGTACGGATATACAGTTAAACGGCAGGCGGCTTTCAGCCGCTGCCGCTGCCCTGGCGTTTTATAAAATGGCGCTTATGCAAAACGCTGCAGAGGACGTTTCTTCTTTTAAAGCGGGCGACATAAGCATTCAAATGGGAAGTCGCTGTACAAAAGCGCAGCAGGCCTGGCTGTGTGCAAAAGCGCATATCAGCGACCTGATACGCGACGAAGATTTCCTTTTTGAACAGGTGACAATATGAACACGTATACGATGAAAACCATACAAAGGTTGATTAAAACTTTTGGAAATACAATTGAGGTACTGCTGGACGGACAGCTGCAGGAAACGGGAAGAGCGTTTATACAGCCTTTGCGCTATAAGAACAAGATTTATCTAGATGGCTATTATTTGCCGCCGGGCTATTGCGACGGGGGACATTTTCTTTATATAGGTCCACCTGATATTCATTTTGTACGCCCGTATGAAAATCTTGTGATCCGATGTGAAGAGCTAAGTGAAAGCTATACGGTTAAGCGTGCGGAAACATATAAATTTGCAGGCAGACCCGTTTATGTATGGGCTGTGCTTACGCCCTGCACTGCCGATTTGGAAGAAAGCGCGCAGAGTCGACAGGAGGGAGCGGTATGAAAACGGCGCAGGAAACCGTGCAATCTGTTTTAGAATGGCTAAAAACCGGGGATGAACTGCAGGAGGTTTCTTTTGTTCCGTCTTACCAAAGCAAAAGCTTTGCAGTTCCGGTAAAAAAGCCAGTGGCTGCGGTAGGGAAGCACAGTATTTTTGCCTGTGCAGAGGCCAAAAGCAGCGAAATACAGGCGGTACAGGAAAAAGGGCTTAGGATCGCTGTGGATGTATTTGTCCCTGTTCTGGATGGCGGCGAGGCCTGCGCGCAACTGCTGGATAAAATAAGCGCCAGGCTTCTGGAGCATGTACAGGAAGGCCGGTATGAGATCAAAACGGGCGCAGTACAATATCAGAGCAGCACAGGTGCATTTACAGCACAGCTTCTGCTTACCATCATGCAGATACAGGCGGCCCAGCAGGAAGCAGACAAGAGAAATGTGGTTATGCATGTAAACGGCGCCCGGTTTTATGCGCAAAATGTAACGGTAACAGAAACAGAAGACCTGTACCCGATAGAGTGTTATGGGGAAAGGGTGCCGTATGCTTCAATCAACCGCGGACGGCGCTATGAAGTTATGATTCAAAAACCTGTAACAAAGGACAATCTCTCGGAAGCGTTTACACAGATAAATGCAACGGTATCTGTACGCAATGCAGGCGGCGGCATTTATCTGTATGGGTGTAATGTAAAGCGTATAGAAAGCCATGTGGAAAACGGGCTTTATTATATGGATACGATTGTACTGACGGCACAAAGAAAAGAAACCGTATAGAAAGGGGCGTAAAATGGAAACGCAGACAAAATATACAGCTGTACAACAGGAACTGTCCCAACGGTATATGGAGCAAGCGGAAAACGCAAGGTTGTTGTCGGATGTTTTCGAACGCGACAGCCGCCGTTACTCAAATACGCTCAAAGAAGAAGAGGAGGTGCAGGCTCTGTGAACCACCCACCTATACGGTACAGAGGCGTAGAGCTGCACCATAATCCTAAAAGCATACAAATTGAAGAGAACAAAAGCTATAGCGAACATTTTTTTGTCAACGCCCTCGGGGCGGTGCAGGAATCCGGAAGAAAGGCGCGGGTTGTGTCAGGAGAAGGGGAATTCTTTGGAAAGGATTGCCTTACGCAATATAATGCGGTATTGGAGTTGTTTACAAGCAGAGAAGGCGGGCTTTTGTCTGTAAGCGGCTATACGCCCTTTTATGCGCGTTTTGTTTTATTTACGCTGACACAGCCGCCTCTGGAAAATTTTTTAAGTTACCGTTTTGTTTTTATAGAGGACATGTCGCTGATGCCGCAGGGAATAAAAGTCAGACAGCAGACCCATACGGTAACGGAAAACCAAACGCTTTGGGATATTGCTTACCTGTATGGTATACCGGTAGAGTCGCTTTTGATAAATAATCCCGGGATAAGCAGGCCAGATGCACTGACAAGCGGACAAGAGGTGAAACTTTTATGACTTTTACGGCAATTACCGCCGACAGAAAAATGTTTACGCTTTGCAGTCCGCTGTCCTGTTGTATGGAATATGAGCAGGGGATACCGGCAGACGCTTTAACAGCCGCGTTTCCTTACAGATCCGACATACCGCAGCTTGCGTATATTGTGGTGCAGAAGGATAAAAAGCCTGTTTTTACAGGCGTAATTGACGAACAGCGCTTTTTATCTGTAGAAGGAGAAGGCATGGTTATGCTTTCTGCCAGAAGCCTGGCGGCGCTGCTGCTGGACAATGAAGCAATGCCGCAAAACTATAACAACCCGGATGCACAGACAATTTTTTTGCGGCATATACAACCTCTTGGCATTACACAGTACAGCTGCGAAAAAAAACCAAGAGCAGCAAGCTTTACGGTGGATAAGGGGTCGACGCATTGGCAGGTTCTTGAAAGTTTTTGCAGGGTTTGTCTGGACAGTTACCCTGCAGTGGATGAAACCGGACGTGTATGTATGTGCGGACGTCCGGGCGGGGAAAACGCGCTTTTGTTTGCAAATACAGGCGAAGGAATCCGTTTTACCAGGTTTGAAAAAACAGTGAAACGGTGCAAGCGACTGTCGGAAGTGCTTGTAAAAACATCTGTAGACGGCGCCTATTCGACGCCGGTGCGAAACGCCGTCGCCCTTTCAGAAGGCGTTATAAGGCGGCGGTATTTAAATGCATCGGAACTGTCTGGGAACAGTGTATTGGACGCAGATAAAATGATCCGGGAAGGGGAGTATGCATCGGTTGAAATTACACTTAGCTGCCCCAGTCCCCTTTTAGGGTGTATGGGACGTACCGCACGGATTCTGTATGGAGAAGAAACATACGACGGATTATATATTAGCGGGCTGCAGTATACCTGTGCACGGGAAGAGGAAAAAACGGTTCTGTTATTTTCAAAATACAGGAAGGAATAAAATTATGTGGCTTTTAAAAAATATGGCGCAAAATGGAAGGACAGAGAAAAAAGCAGATAAAGGAAAAATATCGTCTGTATCTCAATCTTTTGTTACGGTACAAACAGCGCTTGAACATCGGAAAATTCCAGTGGTCTGTCCATATGGGCTTGCATATGTACCGGCCCCGGGGGAAGAGTGTGTAACGCTTCCTCTGCAAAACGGGCAAATCTGCATTGGTGCTCCCGTAAAAGACAAGGAGTTGCAGCCGGGGGAAATTATGCTGTATTCTGCCGGCGGCGCGACGTTGGTTTTAAAAAATGACGGAACGATTTTGGCGAATGGAAAAGTCCTGGAAAGCGGGGATGGATAAATGGATACAGCATTAAATGACGCTGGGGATTTTGCTCTGGACGGCAGAGGAATGCCTTATCTTTTGAGCGGCCTTGCGGAACTAATGCAGCGGGTGAAGCTGTGTTTACAGATCAAAAAGGGAAGTTTTCTTTATGACCGCAACCTGGGGTCTGAACTTCATACCTTGGAGCACGGCACGGAGCTTTTGCAGCAGAGAGCGCAGATGCTTGTATATGAAGCGGTTGCCGCGGTGCCGCAGGTCAGGCTTTACAACATTCAGGCTGATTTTCCTCAGGACGGCCCTTTGAAATTATCACTCGATATTGATTTTGCCGGCGAAACGGGAACGCTGGAGGTGACGCTTTAATGGACAGCTATCAGGAAATTTTGGACAGAATGAAAGAAAAATATAAGGAACTCAGCGGATATGAGGCCGACGGGGCGTCGGACATTGGTATACGAATGCAAGTGCTTGCAGGCGAAGTTTTTTCGCTGAATTGCTATGCACAGTGGATGATCAGACAAATGTTCCCGCAAACGGCGCAGGGGCAACAGCTGGATTATCATGCGCTTGAGCAGGGGCTTACCAGAAAACCCGCAATTGCGGCAAAGGGGACTTTGTCTTTTTATCTGGAAGAGGCGGCCGGCGAGGACATACAGATTCCTGCCGGTACGGTGTGCGCAACGGCGGGCGAAGACGCCATGCGTTTTGTAACAACACAGGACGCGACGCTTTCTCAGGGAAGCATTGTGGCAGCCGTTCCGGCTGCGGCGCAGGAAGAAGGAGCAAAGGGAAATGTGGCGCCCCAGAGTATAAGCGTCATGGTCACACCGCCGGCGGGGATTGCTTATGTAAAAAATACCGTTCCTTTTACAGGCGGAGAAGACGAAGAGACAGACGAACATCTGCGGCGGCGCATATTGGAAAATCTGCGAAATCCGCCGCGCGGGACAAACAGTGCTTTTTATAAACAGGCAGCTGAAAGCGTAGACGGCGTATATTCTGCCGGCGTAGCGCCGAAGGCGCGCGGGACGGGAACCGTTAATGTATATATTGCAAAACAGGGGACGGCGGCGCCGCAATCGCTTGTGGAGCAGGTACAGGAAAAATTGGAGGCGGAAAGGGAAATTAACGTGGACGTCCTTGTGGCGTCTGCACAGGCGGTTCCGTATGATGTACATGCTGAAATAGAGATTGCAGACGGATATACATGGAGTACAATAGAAAGCCAGTGCGAGCAGGCAATTCGTGCGTATTTTGATACAGTCGGCGTTGGACAGGCGGTACGGACTTCTGGTATAGGCGAGGCAATTTTTCACGTGGCGGGAGTAAAAAGCTATATTTTTGACGATTATTATACAAACGATATACAGGCGCTTGCATCCCAGCTTTATGTAGTCAGAAATATTGTATTGACAGAAAGAGGGAGTACATAATGGGCGCAGTGGCATCTATGATCCAAAAACTTGCGCCGCTTGGTGTTTATGCACTGCAACAGAACAGCGCGGTTTATAAAGAACTGTGCGCGTATGCGGCGGCTCTGGATATCCTTGAAGCAACGCTTTTGCAGGCACAGCAGGAATGCTTTATTTGTACGGCGCAATCATACGGGTTGTCGCATAGAGAGATTAATATAGGGCCGGTCAGGGAAGAACTTACCCTGGAAAAACGCAGAGAAATGTTGTTGTCCAGAGCGGCTCTAAAGCAGGACGATTTTAATAGAAGCGGCGTCGAACAGATGTTAAGTGCGCTTGGACTGGAATTTACGCTTTTTGAGCTTCCACATCAGCAAACGCTCCATATTGATTGTAAAGGCAGCTATACGCAGGCACAGCGCAAATGGATTTCTTCGCAGGCAATTGCGCAGCTTCCTGCGCATCTGGATGTGCTTTTGGACTTTAGAAACCTGCAATGGAGCACAATTGATGCAAAAAACCTGACGTTTGCTTCTATGGACGCCAAAGCAATGACATGGAAACAGATTGAGAGCTACGGAGTATGATGAAAGGAAGGACAGAAAATGGCATCTTCAGAAAAAACGGCAAATTTGGGGTTGAACCTGTGGGAACCGGAAGATAAACCGATCAGGGCCGACTTTGTGGCTGATAACCAGCTGATTGATCAGGTAGTCGGTACACATACAAAAAATTCCAATATCCACATAACAGCGTCGGAAAAAACAAAGCTCAACGAGCCTTATCAGGTAAAAATGTTTGCCGGAACAGGAAGCGCCAGTTTTACCTATACGTTCGATTTTTCCCCTAAATTTGTAGTGGTCTATAAAAAGAACGCCCCCATGTTTGTGTATAGTGGCGGCGCAAGTGTTATAAACGGGGCGCTTGCAGCCTCTGTTTATGGCGCGACGCAGGGCGCGCAGCTAAATGCGAACAAGCTGACGCTGACGCAACAATCTGCGTCGGTCAACGGCATACGCTGCAATTTAAATGAAGAAGACGGACAGTATGTAATTGTGGCGTACCGGTGACATTAAAAGACCGTACAAAAAGGCGGAAGCTTCTTAAGAAGCTTCCGCCTTTTACGTTTAAAGCATTAGCGGTCTTTTCGGTCCGCACCCAGGTCGATATCAATTTCTGCCGTATCGTATTTTTGCAGTTTGTTCTTTTTAGGCTGATAAATCGTTTTAGAAGGGGCTTTTCCCTGTAAACGGCCACGTCTGCCGCCAGAGGCTGCGGCAAGCATTTTTCTGCGTTTGTTTATACAGGTAAATACTACGCAGATGACGCCGATTACTGCGCCCACAATCATGGCAACGCCTAAATACAGCATCCACTGAAAGGTGGTCTCGTCATCTGCCGATTTGTTGTTTTTTATAAAGTTAAAATCGTTTGTACCATCCATACTTCCGGAAAAATCAAGCGCCATTTCCCAGTCGGAAGCATCCAGCTCGTTTGTATCGACCGATTTGCTTACGTCATACAATTCGTTGGGGGCACTGGAAACGGAGCCGTCATTATTATAGTCTGCATAGCCATCGTCCGATGAAGTGGAATAACCGTCTGGCGACGGTTCCACAAAAGAAAAATTGTTCTGATATGAATCGTCATAGTAGTCATCGTAATCGTTGTAGTCATTATAATCGTTGTATGAGGAAGTTTGGCCGCTGGAATCCGGTTGAGAATCGTAGTTGTCTTCAACAGTGCTGGAATCCGGCAATGGCTCCGGCTGCGGCGGCTCTGTCTGCGATTCGACACCGCTGTCAGAGTATGTGGGGTCTTCATAAATATCATCCGGTTCTCCAACCACGTTGCTGCTGTCTGTCACGGCAGCTGCATAGTAGCTGCAAAGACAGGCCAGAAAAACGGGAAGGAGCAATTGCACAAATATACGCAGGCGTTGTTTCATTTGCCATGCCTCCAAAAAAGATTAATACGACTTATAATACCACACAATGGACAAATTTTTCAATACAGATGCAGATTTTCAATTGTTTTTCTGCAAACTGTGCAGTAAAAACCGGTTAACAGAAAGCAATAACGGCATATTACAGCACGTCTTTAAACATGGTCGGCTGGTAACTGTTGATAGCGGCGTCATTTTTCTCGCATTCATACGCTTTGGCCTGCGCATCCATATCTTTTTGATATTCTTCAAATTTCATGGAATACAGCACCGAGCTGCGCTGGGATTCTTCAAAAACATTTTCCGCTTCTTTATTGATGTCGCCCTTATAGACAAGGTATAAAACAGCGGTGGAATCTTCCCCCACCTGAATTACAGTTGCCTGATTGGCGTCAAGCCCTTCCAGCGCTTCTTTCAGTTCGTCACCCAGAGAAGAATCTTCTAAAATTTCCGTATTTGTAACGGAAGGATCTTCTTCCAAACCCGCGGCTGTGGTGTAAGCCTGCGCAATTTCGTCATAGGTTTTGCTGCCGTTGTTGATCTGCTGTGCATAAGCGTTGAAATCGTCTGTGGCTTGTTTGACTTCCTCCTCACTGAAAGCTACAGAGGTTGAATCGGTGGAGGAAGCGTCGTCGCTCTCACTGTCGGTTGTTGTATACAAATTCATAGGCAAATATGCGTAATTGGTATAGTTTTCTATGAAATAGGCCTTAATTTCGTCGTCAGAAACAGCCTTTTCACCGCCTATGCCGTAGATTGCGTCAAAAAGCGCGTTGTATTTGGCGGCAAACAGATATTCTGCACGATAAAAAGAGTCCTTGGAAATCCCCAGCTTTTCATACGTTTGTCCGTAATAGCTCCATGCCTGGTCCGCATTGCTTTCTGCAGCAGTAAGCTCCGTTTCCGAAAGAGTCAGACCCTTCTGAGCAAAAAGCTTTTCAGTGTTTAACAGGTTTTTGCAAGCGTTTTCAGCCTCCTGCAAAATATAATCCTGTGCGTTTACCTTGTCGCCGTTTGGATCTTCAATTTCCTGCGTAAGAACGTCCACCGCTTCTGTTGCGGCTTCTGTTCCCGATTGCGTTGCGCTTTCTGTTTGGGCGGAAGAAACCTGGTTGGAAGCATATCCGTACGCACCCGACATATAGTAGATATATGTGCCGATAGAAAGCGTGTTTATGTCGTCTTTATATGACCATGATTGGTCAGCGCAACTGGCGCTGACTGTAAGCATACCCATTGCAAGGGCCAAAGCAAGCAGCTTTTTTGTTGTTTTCATAATGGTATGATCGTTCCTTTCGTTTAATACAAATCGTAAGTAATTATACACGTTTGGGACAAATTTGTCTATAATAATTCCATCATTTTAAAAGGAGTTCACAATTTAATTAGAAACAAAAGTCATCCGCGCAGGGCAAAAATCGTATGCAACGCCGCTTGTACAGAAAGATTTTTCCCCATTTTTACCGCAATATAAGGCTTACTTCCGGCGTTTAAGAGCGCCTTGCCTTTCAGGCGCGCGATAATATCTGCTACCGCAGGCGACTTTATCTGTTTGACATAGAGCAGAAACGTATAGCCCTGTTGTTTAATTTCATAAATGCCCATAGCTGCGGCAGCGCTGCGTACCAACGCTATATCAATCAGCCCAAGCACAGCCTGCGGGGGCTCGCCGAAACGGTCAATCAGCTCGTCTGTAACATCGCGCGCATCCTCTTTGTTGCGGATGTCTGAAATATGACGGTAAATATCAAGCCGTTGGCTTAAGCTTTGAATGTAATCTTCCGGGATATGCGCCTGAATCTGCACGTCGATCAGGCATTCCAGTTCCGCGCTGCTGTTAGACTGTCCCTTTTCTTCGTTGACAGCCTCGCTAAGCAGCTTTAAATACATATCATAGCCAACGTCTTCCATATGCCCGTGCTGCTGCGCGCCGAGAATATTTCCTGCGCCGCGCAGTTCCAGGTCGCGCATGGCAATTTTAAAGCCGGAGCCAAACTGTGTGAATTCCCGTATGGCGGTTAGGCGCTTTTGCGATATTTCGCTGAGCACTTTGTTTTGAACAAACGTAAAATAGGCATAGGCCCGCCTGGAAGAGCGGCCTACGCGCCCGCGCAGCTGGTGCAATTGGGAAAGCCCCATACAGTCTGCGTTTTCTATAATCAGCGTGTTGGCGTTTGGGAGGTCAATTCCCGTTTCAATAATAGTGGTACATACAAGCACGTTCACTTCCTGCTCAAGCATCTTGCGCCAAACGCTGGAAAGCTCCTGTTCGGTCATTTTTCCATGTCCAACGGCGATTTTGGCTTCCGGCATCATAGTTCGCAGTTTTTGGGCCTTTTGCTCTATGCTTTCGACTTTGTTGTGCAGATAGAACACCTGGCCGCCGCGGCGGAGCTCACGGCGGATCGCTTCACAAATTACAGCATCGTCATGTTCCAGCACATAGGTTTGTACGGGGTATCTGTCTTGCGGCGCTTCTTCCAAAATCGACATATCGCGTATGCCGCTCATTGCCATATTCAGCGTTCTTGGAATGGGCGTGGCGGAAAGCGTCAGGACGTCTACATTTTTACAAAGCGCTTTAAACCGTTCCTTTTGCGCCACGCCAAAGCGCTGTTCTTCATCAATAATACATAATCCCAAGTCGTGAAACTGCACGTCCTTTTGCACCAGCCGATGGGTTCCAACGACCATATCTATGTCGCCGCGCCGCAAACGCCGGATTATGTCGGCCTGCTGCTTGGAGGAACGAAAACGGGACAAAAGCTCGATCCTTACAGGGTAACCTTCAAAACGACGCAGAACCGTCTGATAATGCTGCCAGGCAAGAATCGTTGTTGGGCAAAGCAGCGCGCACTGCTTGGAGTCTGTCACACATTTAAATGCGGCGCGCAGCGCAACTTCTGTTTTTCCAAAGCCCACGTCGCCGCATAAAAGCCGGTCCATGGGGGCTGTATGCTCCATATCGTTTTTTATTTCGTCTATACAGCGAATCTGGTCTTCCGTTTCTTCATATTCAAAACGTGCTTCAAAATCTCTCTGCCAGTCAGAATCCGGCGGGAAGGCGTGACCCTGCGCCTGCATGCGCTGGGCATACAGGGCGATCAGCTCCTTAGCCATATCTTTAACGGCGCTCCTGACGCGGGCTTTTGCTTTTTGCCAATCCGTACTGCCCAGCCGGCTTAAACGCACTGCGGAGTTTTCGCGTGGACCAATGTATTTTGAAATTAAATCTAACTGGGTAACGGGGACGTAAAGTGCATCTTTCTTTGCATATTCGACCTTGATATAGTCCTTTACAATCCCTTGTGTTTCTATTTTGTGAATACCGCTGAAAATACCAATGCCATGCGTGGAATGGACAACATAATCCCCAACGTTCAGCTCTGCCAGACTGTAAATTTGCCGGGCGTTTTTATTTTTTGCCTTCTTTTTTCTGGAAGCATGGACAACCTGCCCGTGGGTAATAAGTATGAAATGTAAAGCCGGGTATTCAAACCCGGACGACAGGCAGCCTTCCATTACATAAATTTTTCCCTGTACAGGCTGCGAAAGCTGCTCTGTTAACTGTACGGGGAATCCTTTTTCTGAAAGAGCCTGCACAACAGACTGCGCGCTGCGCGCGGTACCGGCCAGAACGACCACGCTGCTGTTTTTGTGAAAAGCAGCCTGCAGGTCTTCGCAAAGCACCTGGATTGAGCCGCTCCAGGTTGAAAGTTGCTTGGCGGTGAAAGAAACAAGCTCATGCAGCGGCAGGTCGTAACTGCCGTGTGTAAAATTGTCCAAATAGATCAGCCTTGCCCGCCTGAAAATGTCAAGCAGGTCTGTCTGGTCAAGGAAATAGGTGTCATATCCTTTGCACAGTGCACCGGTGGAAAAGCAGTCTTTCAGTTCTTCCTCAAACAGACGCGTATACGCACGCATGCGGTCGTTTGTTTTGACAGGCTCAGAGATAAAAAGAAAGTCTTCCCCGCCCATATAATCAAAAAGTGTAGCCGGCTTTTCATAAACCAGACTGATAAATTTATCTTTAGAAGCAATTGTAAGCCCGTTTTTCAAAGCGTCTGCTTCATTTTGCAAAACCTGGCGCGCAAGCGGCGCCGCTTTGCCGCGCAGCAAGGCGGCGTGGCGCTCAATTTGTAGGGCGAGCGCGTTTTTATCCTGGATCAGAACTTCGGTGGAGGGGGTAAGCGTCAGTTCTTCAATATATTCGGTTCTGCGTTGGGTTTCCGGATCAAAATAATTGAGCGTGTCAACCTGGTCGCCCCAGAATTCTGCACGCACAGGAGCCGGGGCATCCGGCATGTAAAAGTCCAGAATACCGCCTCTTACAGCAAACTGGCCGGCGCCTTCGACCTGCTCACAACGTTCATAACCAATGCGTATTAGCGCTTGCACGGCTGCTTCCATAGACAAGTTGCCGCTGGAGCGGAAGTTGAGCGTGGCTTTTTTTAGAAATTCAGGGGGAATGGTGTATTGGCTTGCTGCATCTATACAGGCAATGACTACGGAAAACTCACCGCGCAGCATTTTGGAAAGTACGCTTAAACGTTTATGCTCATACTCGTGCGACTGCCCCTGCACGTCCCGAAACGTAAAGTCGCGCAGCGGGTATACAAGCGCTCTGGAGCCCATAGAGGACAGGTCGTTTGCAAGTGTTTGCGCTTCGGCTTCGTTCGACACGGCAACCAGAGCCCGGTTGCCGGTTTCGCTGCATAGCGAATGAATTATATGCGCCTTATGAATTGCGGCCAAGCCGGTGGCGGCCAATGTAGAGCAGGGTAGCGCCGCGCAGTCGCGCAGCCGACGGTATTCCGGCAATTGTTGCAGAATGCTTGTTAAAAATTTCATGAATTTCCCAACCGTATCCTTTGTAAAATAAAATATGTAAACAGCAAAGGAAGCGCCCGGCGGCATTATGCCGGGCAAAGGTCAGCTGTTGTAAAGGTTCATGGCTTTATCGATTTCGCCGTTGATGATAAGTTCCACAGCTGCGCAGGCGTTGCAGGCTGCTGTATCCAAACGCTCCAGCTCGTCTGGCGTAAAACGGGACAATACCCAGTCTGCAAGTTCCCACCCTGGGTTTGGTTTAGCGCCGATCCCCAGCTTTATGCGGGGAAAATCGTCTTTACCGGAAAGGTAAATAATGCTGCGCATACCTTTTTGCCCGCCATCGCTGCCTTTTCTGCGGATGCGCAGGCGGCCTACATCCAGAGAAACGTCATCAAACAGTATAATGACATGTGCAGGCGGAATTTTGTAGAAAGACATCGCCTGTGTCACAGACTGTCCGCTGTGATTCATAAAGGTCTGCGGTTTTAAAAGCAAGGTCCGGCGTCCGCTGATTGTACATTCTCCATACAGCGCCTTAAACTTCAAACGGTTAAGCTGTGTCCCGTGCTTTTCAGCGAGCTTTTCTATGGTGATATAGCCTGCGTTGTGCCGCGTGTTTTCATATTCACGCCCGGGGTTCCCAAGACCGGCAACAATATATTCCACCGGTCCGGTCAAAGGTTTGCTTTTTTTTAAAAAATGCATCATGATTTCGTCTCCGTTTTGGCGGCATGGGCCATACAGCGCTGGAGTCCGCCTGTTTTTTCAGCGCTGTTTTTATTTTTATACGGCTAAAAGGCGGCATAAACTGTATGCCGCCTGGAAAGTTTATCTGTATGGATGGAAAAGATCAGCCAAACATGGGGGAAACAGGTTTGTCGGCATAAATTCTTTCGATTGCTTCGGCAAATACGGGCGCTACGGGAAGAATGGTAAATTTATCCAGCATTTTGTCGTCTGGGATCGGAACGGTGTCAAGTAAAATCAGTTCTTTAATAGGGCTTTTTTCAATTCTCTCGATCGCCGGGCCGGAAAGGACAGAATGCGTAGCACAGGCATAAACGCTTGTTGCGCCGCCCTTTTCTATAATGGCGGTTGCAGCGTTGCAAAGTGTGCCGGCAGTGTCGATCATATCGTCGACAAGGATAACCTTTTTGCCCTCTACATCGCCGATAATGTTCATAACTTCAGAAACGTTGGCCTTCTGGCGGCGCTTATCAATAATAGCAAGCGGACAGCCGATTTTTGCGGCAAAATTTCTGGCCCTTGTAACGGACCCCAGGTCGGGCGAAACAACAACATACTCGTCTGTTTTGGTAGCAATCTGTTCTCTTAAATGTGCAGCCAGCATGGGCGCGCCCAGCAAATGGTCAACAGGAATATTGAAAAAGCCCTGAATCTGCGCTGCATGCAGGTCCATTGTAAGCACACGGTCCGCCCCGGCGACGGTAATCAGGTCGGCAACCAGCTTTGCAGAGATTGGATCTCTGGCCTTAGCCTTTCTGTCCTGCCTTGCATAGCCAAAATACGGCATAACGGCCGTAATGCGCGCGGCAGAAGCGCGCTTCATAGCGTCGATCATAATTAAAAGCTCCATGATGTTGTTGTTTACAGGCGCGCAGGTCGACTGTACAATAAAGCACTCGGAGCCTCTGACTGATTCATGCAGCGAAACGGAAATTTCCCCGTCGCTGAAGGTAGAGCAGTCGGACTTTCCAAGCGGAAGGCCAAGGCAGCCTGCAATGCCCTGCGCCACGTCTTTATTGGAGCTTCCTGTGAAAATTTTAATGTCCTTACCGTGAAAATTCATGATTGATCCCCCTGATATAAATTAAAATGTGCAGCCCAAAAGGCCATGCACATTTATACATGCAAGCTTCCGTATTTTTTTTCTGCAAGCCTGTTTAATTCTGCAAGCTGCTGCGGGTCGTTCGCCCCCAAAACCGCGTCTGCGCACGGCGCAGTAAACGCCTGCACGGTTTTGCCCTTCTGCAAGAGCAGCTTCAGCGCGTCGGGCAGGTAATATTCCCGCGCGTTGTTATTTGTGGTAATATCGCCAAGCACTTCTAAAAGCGCATCTATATGAAACCAGTAGGCGCCGGAGTTGACTTCCCGGATCAGCGCGGTTTTCCCGTCTGTATCCTTTTGCTCTACAACGGCGCGCAGCGCGCCTGTATGATTATCCCTGATAATTCTGCCATAACCGGAAGGGTCGTCCACATTTGCAGAAATAACCGTTGCGCTGCTTTGCTTTTTTTTGTGCAGCGCATATGCGTCCCGGATTGTTTCACCGTTGATAAACGGTGCGTCGCCGTTTAAAACAACAACGTCGCCCCCGCCGTTTTTCTGTAAAAAATCCTTTGCCGTCATGACAGCGTGGCCTGTTCCAAGGCGTTCAGACTGAAATACAGTTTCAAGCGGATAGGGCAGCGTTTTTATATATGCGTCTATACATTCGTGCTTATACCCGGTAACAATGCATATACGGTCAATGCCGCTTTCTTTTAAAGCGTCTAGTACCCATTGCAGCATGGGCTTTTCAAGCACCATGGAAAGTGTTTTGGGCTTTTGCGAGCGCATGCGCGTTCCCTCGCCGCCTGCTAAAATTACGGCGCACTGCTGTGACATAAGAGCACTCCTTTTTACATGCTGTTTTTTTGCAGCCTGCAAAGCCCCGTTTCCCAGCTATACAGTGCAAAGCGGGTGCAAATGCACGTTATTTTTTGTCCTACAGATATTCATATTATCGCACAGATATTATATTTTTCAAGTTTTAAATTACACTTTCTGACAATTTTAACGTTTTCAACAGTATTATGTTTTATAATAATCATTAAATTAGTCTGTTTTTATTGGAAAAAAGTATAGCCTTTTCAGGAAATCTTTGCTATAATACAACGTGGACTTGTAAAGTCAGTTTATCTTGTAAATGGTGCAAATGCATTTTGCACGGAAAAAATTTTAGGAGGTCATTCCAATGAGCCATAAGTATGTTTATCTTTTCTCCGAAGGCGACGAAACCATGAGAGAGCTTCTTGGCGGAAAAGGCGCGAACCTTGCCGGCATGGTCAAGCTTGGTATGCCGGTTCCTCAGGGTTTTACGGTTTCTACAGAAGCCTGCACCCGTTATTATGAAGATGGAAGAAAAATCGGCGCAGATATTGAAGAGCAGATCTATCAGGCGCTGGCAAAGGTCGAAGAGATCAACGGCAAAAAATTTGGCGACACAAAAAATCCGCTGCTTGTATCTGTCCGCAGCGGTGCAAGAGCGTCTATGCCGGGTATGATGGACACGATTTTGAACCTGGGCTTGAACGACGACGTTGTCGCCGGCCTGATTGCGGGCAATCCGGATCCTAAATTTGAGCGGTTTGTGTATGACTCCTACCGCCGTTTTATCCAGATGTTCTCCGACGTTGTTATGGAAATTTCCAAAAAACGTTTTGAGGTTATCATTGACGAAGTAAAAGAAAAGAAAGGCATTAAGGACGACATTGATCTGGATGCCGACGATATGAAGCAGCTGGTTGTTCTGTTTAAGGACTTTTACAGGCAGGAAAAGGGCGAGGATTTCCCGACTGATCCAAAAGTACAGATGATGGAGGCTGTAAAGGCTGTTTTCCGTTCTTGGGACAACCCCCGCGCAAACGTATACCGCCGTATGAACGATATCCCCTATTCCTGGGGTACCGCCGTCAACGTACAGCCCATGGTGTTTGGTAACCTGAATGAAAACTCAGGTACGGGCGTTGCTTTTACGCGCGACCCTGCAACGGGCGAAAAAGCGCTGTTTGGCGAATACCTTATCAACGCGCAGGGTGAAGACGTTGTTGCCGGTGTACGTACACCCAGCCATATTACAAAGCTTGCGGAAGACATGCCCGAGGTGTACAAGCAGTTTGTAGATATTGCAAACCGGCTGGAAAAGCATTACAGAGATATGCAGGATATGGAATTTACCATTGAAAACGGAAAACTTTATATGCTGCAGACGAGAAACGGCAAGAGAACCGCTGCGGCGGCGCTGAAAATAGCAGTGGACCTTGTAAAAGAAGGCATGATTACAGAGGAAGAGGCTGTTTTGCGCGTTGACCCCAAGCAGCTTGACGCATTGCTCCACCCGCAGTTCGACGCAAGTGCATTGAAGGCCGCAACGCCGATTGGCAAGGGCTTGGCTGCATCTCCCGGCGCTGCATGCGGTAAGGTTGTGTTTACTGCCGAAGACGCCAAAACGTGGGTTGAAAAGGGCGAAAAAGTTGTTTTGGTCCGTTTGGAAACTTCCCCGGAAGACATTGAAGGCATGAATGCTGCTGAAGGTATTTTGACCGTGAGGGGCGGTATGACCTCCCACGCTGCCGTTGTTGCGCGCGGTATGGGTACCTGCTGTGTTTCCGGCTGCGGTGAGATCAGCATTGACGAAGAAGCAAAAATGTTTACCCTTGGCGGCAAGACGATTAAAGAAGGCGACTATATATCTCTCAACGGTTCAACCGGCGACATTTACGGCGAAGCCATCCCCACAGTGGACGCTGCAATTGTAGGCGACTTTGACGTATTTATGAAGTGGGCGGACGCGGCCAGAACGCTGCAGGTAAGGACCAATGCAGACAACCCCCGCGACACGGCGCAGGCTGTAAAATTTGGCGCAGAGGGTATTGGCCTTTGCCGCACCGAGCATATGTTCTTTGAAGGCGATAGGATTAAGGCGATCCGTGAAATGATCGTTTCCGACACGGTTGAGGAAAGAAAGAACGCGCTTGCAAAGATCATGCCGTACCAGCAGGGCGACTTTGAAGCCATGTACAGGGTTCTGGAAGGACGTCCCATGACGATCCGCTTCCTTGACCCCCCGCTGCATGAATTTGTTCCTACAAAGGAAGAAGATATTGTAGAGCTTGCAAAAGAAATGAACATTACGGTTGAGCACCTGAAAAGCGTGATCAGCGGCCTGCACGAGTTTAACCCGATGATGGGCCACCGCGGCTGCCGTCTGGCGGTAACGTACCCGGAAATTGCAGAAATGCAGACGACTGCCGTAATCAACGCGGCGATCACGGTTAATAAAGAACATCCGGAATACAACATTGTACCGGAAATCATGATCCCGCTGGTAGGCGAGCTCAAAGAGCTCAAGTATGTAAAGGATGTTGTAACGGCAACGGCCGACAAGCTGATTGCAGAAGCGGGCGTGAACATGCAGTACCATGTGGGTACGATGATCGAAATCCCAAGGGCTGCGCTTACCGCGGACGAAATTGCAAAAGAAGCAGAGTTCTTCAGCTTTGGTACAAACGACCTGACGCAGATGACATTTGGTTTCAGCCGTGACGATGCAGGCAAGTTCCTGGATGCATACTATGAAAAGAAAATCTACGAATTTGACCCGTTTGCGAAGCTTGACCAGACAGGCGTTGGCAAACTGGTAAAGATGGCGGCCGAGCTTGGCAGAGCAACGCGCCCGGATATTAAGCTGGGTATTTGCGGCGAGCACGGCGGTGATCCTTCTTCTGTTGAGTTTTGCCACAACGTTGGCCTCAATTATGTATCCTGCTCCCCGTTCCGCGTGCCGATCGCACGTCTGGCTGCAGCACAGGCTGCTATTAAAAGCAAATAAGCATGGCGCATGGCTGTTAAAGTGCAAATCAATTTTTACAAAAAATTTGTGCTAAACTAAAGAATAGACCTTGTGAGTCATTTCGGCTCACAGGGTCTTATTTTTTTGCGACATGGCAAAAAACCTTAAAAATACGGTATTTTTGATAATAAAATAAAGTTTTGTTGTGATTTGGATTTTGCAAACCCTCGCAGTAGAGGCGTTTGCTGGGGCAAGAATTTTTTACAAAACCATTTTTTGCCGTGATAATGGCCGGGGAGCTGGCGATGTCTAGATAAAATGCGCATACCGCTTAAAACAGCGG
>OMFK01000069.1_pt1 | contig 82861 bp, 64 predicted proteins | sample 1645651 | NCBI WGS metagenome assembly OMFK01 (sample SAMEA103958124, study PRJEB25191) | human gut metagenome | biome: human-associated habitat [ENVO:00009003]; feature: intestine environment [ENVO:2100002]; material: feces | place: Germany | collected 2013/2015
GATGGTCGCCAAAGTAAGCGCGGCCCGTTGTGGAAAGCGGCGCGTTGGGGCCAACATCTATGGGCTGGCCTTTCTGGAACTCAATTTCGCTGCCATAGAACAGGCAGGGAATGCCGCGGAAAGTAAACATCAGGCACAGGTTTTCCGCCCAGGTTTGCGTTCCAAAATTAAAACGCACTGTCTGGCAGGAATCCGGACTGTAGTCATGAGAATCCACATATACAACATTCCAAGTTGAATCGTTCATATACTGGTCTTCCGCAAGGCCCGCCCTGAACGCACTGCCGGCATTATCAAAGTTCCAGTGCATGGAAAAGTCTATAACGCCTGTGCCGTTGGATTTGCTGTAATCCGGCGTATGGTAATCATTTCCGTTAAGAAATGCATTGTCACTCGTTTCAACACCGCTGGTATTGCTGTGCTCATCATAATGTGCATATGCGTTGTTATAATTGGCTTCCCAATCTGTGGTACTCCAATTATTTTGCCACTTGCTTTTTGTTTCCGCCCATGTAAAGAACGGCGGGGAGCTGGAGGGAATATTATGATTCCATACATCGCGAACACGCGCGCAAACTTCACCAAAGATATAAAAGTTTTCTACTTTGTCAAAAACCGGGAAATACGCAGAATTTAACGTCCAGCGGTTAATATGCTTTTCTGTATCCAAACGGAACGCATCTACACCCATGTTGACATAATCCATATAGGTATCTGTCAAATATGTAGCAACCGCCTGGTTTTCCGTGTTGATATCTACACAGTCGCCTGCAATCTGGCCGGTCTGCTCAATCTTGCTTTCATAGCCCATATCTGGGGAATGATGGTAATAGTCGTTTACATCATGGTCTTTACCATCTGTGTTCTTCATGATCGAAAGCCTTGCCTGATATTGTGCATCCGCACTCAGGGAAGCATAATTAGGATAAGATTTTGCAAACTCTGACCCTTCAATTGGAACAAGAGAATTAATGTCTTCCAGGTCTTTTACATCATTGTAAACCTTTTCAAACATGGGGGCCAGAAAAGCCTCGCCAAAATTGCCTGTATGGTTCCATACAACGTCCTGCACGATCTTCATGCCTTTTTCATGTACCGCATCAATCAGATCCTGAAAAGTAGCGCCGCTGGATTCGTAGCGTGGGTCAACCGTGGTAAAGTCAAACGCATGGTAGCCATGGTAATCATAGCCGCTTGCATTTGATACAACCGGTGTAATCCAGATTGCTGAAAAGCCCAGCGCCTTAATATAGTCGAGCTTGTCAATCAGGCCCTGGAAATCGCCCCGCCATGCCGGGTCGCTGTCCGGGTTGCCGGCTTTGGAGTCGTCCCAGCAGTGTACGTTGTTGCCTGTGTCGCCGTCATAAAAACGGGTGGTAATGACAAAATAAATGGTTTCTTCCCTGAAATCTGTGCGTTCTATATCGTCTATGAATTCCGGATTTCTGGTATACCATCTGTTATTTGCATACCAGTACTCGCCTGTGTTCCGGGTCAGCTCCTTGCTCTGTTCCCCGTTTTCTATAAACAGCATGTTGATCTTTGTCAGATCGTTAAATGTATAGCTGTACCAGTCCTCTCCCTGCGCCGTATCTTTTGCCATCTGCTTGCCGGGATATTCCGTTTCTATATTTACCGGCAGGCTGTTCCAGTAGTATATATACGGCGTCGTTCCGCTTTCGCTCTTGTAATGCACTGTTATCTTTGATGCTCCGTCTGCTCCCGCCGCTTCTTCCTCGCCTGCGGTCGCGTTTACCGTCAGCACCGCCGCCGTCGACAGTATTACCATCGTCAAAAGCAGTGCGATAATCTTTCTTGCTTTACTCATTCTCTTTTATTACCTCCTGCTTTTACAGTTCCCCAATCGATTTCGCCAGGTACTTCTGAATCTTCAGTACATCGTTTAAGTTCGGTTCTTTTCCGTCGTCCGTTACCTTTGCCCGCAGCAACTGTTCTTCCGACAGCACCGTCATCTTCGCTATGTACTTCTGCAGCTCCAGTACATCTTCCAGCTCTACCTTACCGTTGAGGTCTACATCCCCGCGTACAATCTCTGCTGTCGTTCCTTCTACGCTGAACTGCATGCTCTTTTCCGCTGTCTTTCCGGCTGCATCACGGATTGTTACCTTCAGCGTGTACTCCCCGGCTTCATCCGGCGTCCATGTGTACTGCCTGTCTGTGCTGTAGCTGCGTACCACTTCTCCGTTTACACTGTACTGATACTGGTACGGCGCCGTCCCCTGGCTGCCCTGTGCGCTCAGCAGTACTGCCGTCCCTGCTATTACCGGTGAAGTCTTGTTTGCCGTAAAGCTCTGTACAATCGGGTCTTCTGTCGGTGTAAGTTCCCCTACGCTCTCATAGGTGTAAGTCCTTTTTACCGTTGTGTTTGCACTGTTCTGCACCGATACCTCTACCGTATACGTCCCTTTCTGTGCCGCCTGGAACGTCAGTGTGTTCCCAGTCTTGTAATACACTGTGTTTACCGCGCTTCCGTCCGGCGCTGTGACCGCCACCTTGTAAAATAACAGGTTTGTCCCCGTCATACCGCCCGACGCGTTTACACGGATTGTCGTGCTTTCGTTTACCAGAATTTCACTGCCTCCCTGCGGGCTGATCCCTTTGAGCACCGGCGCTACGCTTTGTGCGTCGTCTTCTATTTCATACGCCAGTGTTCTGCTGTTTTCGTTCCCTGCTTCGTCCTTTACTTCTATTACGATTGTATAGCTCCCTGCTTCTGCAGGCGTCCATACTACGCTCTTCCTGCTTTCGCTGTACTCGGATAAGACTGTCTCTTCGCTCCCGCTCTTTACGCTGAACCTGTAGCTGATCGCGCCTTCTCCTCCTACTGCTTCCGCCGACACCGTTATATCTGTTCCCTTATACTGCGGCGAGCTTACGTCTGTCCCATAGCTCTTAAACTGGATCGCGCTGGTGTCGTAATCCTCCCATGCTCCGCTCTGGTTGTTGTAAATCTTTGTTTCCCCCAGGCCAAGCTGCAGATCTGCGCTCTGCGTCCCCGAACCGTTATTAAAGATTACGCCGCTTTCCGTTCCTGTCCCTATGTAGCTCCCTGCTATATACACCACATAGTTCCCCGCTGCGTCCTTGTCCGTCTCCGTCAGCTGTTCGCCCGGCCATGCCGCGTTGTTCTGGTTTCCGTTCCAGTAGTAAATATATACATTGCTCCACCCTGCCGCGTTGTTCAGGCACGCATAGCTCCCCTGCGGGTCTGTAGGGTCTGCCGGTTCCGTTGGCCCCACCGGTTCCGTCGGCCCCACCGGCTCTGTCGGCTCTACCGGCGTCCCGCTGTAGTCGCTCCATACTCCGCCTGCCGTCTTGCTCTCTGCTCCAGACGTGATTGTGAACAGCTTATTGCCTCCCTGAAACGTCTGGTCCGCCGTCTGGTAACTTTCGTTCCCATTGTTGAAGATTACATTGCCCTGGTTCCCGGGCATTGTATATGCATATACATCTTCCTCCCCGGCCACTTTTTCCATCTGCTGCCCGGGCCACTGCGCTGCTTCCCCCGCGCTGTCGTCCCATACATAACAGTATGGTGTCCCCCAGCTTGCGGGTTTGACAAAGTAGATCACATCGCCTCCCGCTGCTTTTGCCGTTGTGGAAACGTTTACAGCTCCAACCATAAGCATCCCCAACACCAGCAGCATTGTCAGCGCTATGCTTGTGACCCTGTGCTGTCTTTTTACCATTCAAAATCCTCCTTCTTTTTAACTGAAAAATGGTCTTCCGATTTTCATCTGAAAAAGACCATCTATCATAATTAATTATACAACTTTACCAAATTGTAAATTTCTTTCTTAGAACTTTTATACTGTGTAATTAAACAAACTTCATAAAATGAATTTATACATTTTTTACAAACACCAACGGCTATTCTACATAGTCCGGCCCTTTCCCATAAAAATATGCTGCAAGCTCTGAAAACCGCCTGCAGCATATTTTCCTTACTTTTTAATTTTATCCCAATACATTTTAAAAGCTTGCTCGTTTTTGTTGTCGCCAAACACATAATATTTGCTGCCCGCAAGAACATCCGGCAAATATTGCTGGGCAACCCAATGATTGGGGTAATCCTGCGGATACTTGTAAAATTGCCCTTTATTTTCATTATCGTCACCGTCGTAATGCATATTTTGCAAAGCGCGTGGAATGATTCCAATTTTTCCAGATTCAATATCTTGCATTGCAAGATCAATTGCCTGATATGCAGAATTGCTTTTCGGGGCATTACATACCAATACAACCGCATCTGCAAGCGGAATTCTGGCTTCCGGCAAACCCACCTGCAGCGCAATATCCACACAGGCTTTGACAATAGAGATTGCCTGCGGATAGGCCAGCCCCACATCTTCGCAAACGCAAACCAACAAGCGCCTGCAGGCCGACGGAAGATCCCCCGCTGCAAGAAGCCTACCGAGATAATGCAGTGCTGCGTCCGAGTCGGAACCGCGCATGGATTTTTGGTAGGCAGACACAATGTCGTAATGCTCATCGCCGCTCTTATCGTAGCGCATCGCGCTTTTCTGCGCCAGCTGCCTGACTGTTTCCAGCGTGATATAGCGCACCCCATTCTTTACAGGCGACGCCAGTACGCTCAGCTCCACGGCGTTTATTGCTTTGCGCACATCGCCGCCGCAGGCCGTTGCAACATATAAAACCGTTTCGTCATCTACATCTATTGTTTGCCCCAGCTCTTCTGTTAAAACGTCAAATGCGCGCCAGACTGCCTTTGCAACCTCTTCTTTTACAACAGGCTTAAATTCAAACACCGTACAGCGGCTTAAAATTGCATTATATACATAAAAATACGGATTTTCTGTGGTGGAAGCAATCAGCGTAATACTACCGTTTTCAATAAACTCCAAAAGCGTCTGCTGCTGCTTTTTATTAAAATACTGAATTTCATCAAGATAAAGCAAAATTCCGTTCATCCCGCCAAAGGTATCCAACTGGTTTACAATTTCCTTAATATCGGCTGTGGAGGCAGTTGTCCCATTGAGCTTTCTGAGTGTACGGTTGGTCTGCTTTGCAATAATTGCCGCAAGCGTACTTTTGCCCACGCCGGAAGGACCGTAAAAAATCATATTGGGTATTTCGCCAGACTGAATAATATTGCGCAACGGCCTGCCTTCCCCCAGCAGATGGGTCTGCCCTACAACATCATCCAGCGTCTTGGGCCGCAGGCGCTGTGCAAGCGGGGCTGTATTCATACGGTTCACAAACCTTTCCGGAAAAGAGTTTTTCTTTAATAGTACCCCCGTTTTCGCACGCCGTCAAGCCTTTTACCATTTGGCAAAAGGGCGGCTGCGTTTACAACACAGCCGCCCTTTTAAACAAGCGCTTTATTCATACAAAGGGTAACGCTTACAAAGCTCTGTAACGCCGGCACGCACTTTTTCTGCGTTGCCTTCAAAGTCTTCCATAACCATCGTAATGAATTCCGCAATTTGATCCATAGCATGCTCGTCCAGGCCTCTGGTTGTCACCGCCGCCGTGCCCATGCGGATTCCACTTGTTATAAACGGGCTTCTCGGTTCATTGGGAACCGTATTCTTATTCACCGTAATATAGACCTCGTCTAAACGCTGCTCCAGGTCTTTGCCTGTAAGGTCGCTGTTGCGCAGATCAAGCAAAAGCACATGGTTATCCGTCCCGCCGGAAACAAGCGTATGCCCCCGTTTGAGCAGGCCCTGGGCAAGCGCTGCGCAGTTGGAAACAATTTTCTTCCCATACTCCTTAAACTCCGGCTTAAGCGCCTCGCCAAGGCATACCGCCTTTGCGGCGATGGTGTGCATTAAAGGCCCGCCCTGTGTACCCGGAAAGATGGCCTTATCCACCGCCTTTGCAAATTCTTCCCTGCAAAGGATCAGCCCGCCTCTGGGGCCACGCAGTGTTTTATGCGTTGTTGTTGTAACAAAATGCGCATGCTCCACGGGATTTGGATGCACGCCTGCTGCAACCAAACCGGCAATATGCGCCATATCAACCATTAAATAGGCGCCGCAGGCGTCAGCAATTTCTCTGAACTTTTTAAAATCGATGATTCTTGGGTAAGCGCTGGCGCCGCATACGATCATTTTGGGCCGGCAAGCAAGCGCTTGCTCCATAACCATGTCATAATTGATCCTGTGCGTTTGCGGGTCCACACCATACGACACAAAATGATAGTACCTGCCCGATAAATTAACAGGGGAACCATGCGTTAGGTGCCCGCCCTCGCTAAGATTCATACCCATAACCGTGTCGCCCGGGTTAAGCATGGCAAAATACACTGCCATATTTGCCTGTGCGCCGGAATGCGGCTGTACGTTTGCATGCTCCGCCCCAAACAGCTCACATGCCCTCTTCCGCGCAATTTCTTCCACTACGTCTACGCATTGACACCCGCCATAGTAACGCTTGCCGGGGTAACCCTCCGCATATTTATTGGTAAGCACACTGCCCATTGCTGCCATTACCGCCGGGGAAACAATGTTTTCTGATGCAATCAGTTCCAGATTCCTGCGCTGCCTTTTCAGCTCCTGATGCATGGCATCCCCAACTTCCGGGTCATATGCGCTGGTAAAGCCTATGCTGTCTAACATATCCTTATACATAGTGAACATTCCTTTCCATACATGCTTGTATTTTATTATACGGTAACGCGCCGCGTTTTTCAAGAGAATCTGGCAAATTCGGCCTGCTTCCATGTTGTTTTTCCGGCTGTTTTCATTTTGAAGGAAATCTGCGTATAATAAATTATTTTTCTAAAACGCTTGACAAAAAAGTTTTTTGTGCATATAATCATAGCGACAATTGAATGAAACCTTTGAAGAAAGACTATGAAGGGAATAAGATACAATTGCGCAAAGCAAAGAGAACCGCCGGCCGGTGTAAGGCGGTGTTTGGCATTGTATGTATAGCTCATCCCGGAGTTGTCCGTTCGTAAGGCCGGGGCCTGAAGGGCGGAACGTAATGACTGCGTTAACGGTCAGGGCTTTGCTGGAAGCCTGTTTGAGGAACGCTATGCGGCGTTTGAATTTGGGTGGTACCACGGATTTTATTCGTCCCTTTCTTTTTGGAAAGGGGCGTTTTTTTATATATATCTTGTAGCAGTTGGTAATTTCATATCATTTATACAGATGCATAACAGGAGGTTTTAAGTATGTACACGTCTTACAAAAAATACATTCCATTTAAACAAATTCCCTTAAAAAACAGGCAATGGCCAGACCGCGTGATTACAAAAGCACCTATATGGTGCAGCGTTGACCTGCGCGATGGAAACCAGGCTTTGATCGATCCAATGAATTTGCAGGAAAAGCTTGAGTTTTTTAAAGCTTTATGCAATATGGGTTTTAAGGAAATTGAAATTGGCTTTCCCTCCGCCTCAGAAACAGAGTATGAAATTTGCCGGGAACTGATTGACGGCGGCCATATACCGGACGATGTAACCATTCAGGTACTTGTGCAGGCAAGGGAGCATTTAATCCGGAAAACTTTTGAGGCAATCCGGGGCGCCAAAAACGTAATTGTCCATTTTTACAATTCCACCTCTACCCTGCAGCGCAAGGTTGTATTTCAGAAAGATATGGACGGTATTACGGAAATTGCCGTAAACGGCGCTAAGCTGATCCGCTCACTCACAGAAGACTTTGACGGCGATACGCATATCCGTTTTGAATATTCGCCTGAAAGCTTCAGCGGAACAGAGCCGGATTTTGCTGTTTCGATCTGCGCCGCCGTGATGGATGCGCTTGGAGCCACAAAAGAAAACCCCGTTATTTTAAACTTGCCCAACACGGTCGAAATGTGTACCGCCAATACCTTTGCGGATCAGATTGAATATTTCATACGCCACTTGCCAAACCGGGAGGCCGCCATTATCAGCATTCACCCGCACAATGACCGCGGCAGCGGCGTAGCCGCAGCAGAGCTTGCACTGCTTGCCGGTGCGCAGCGGGTAGAAGGAACGCTTTTTGGCAACGGTGAACGCACAGGGAATCTGGACATCGTAACGATGGGACTGAACATGTACACGCAAGGTGTAGATCCAAAGCTTGATTTCAGCGATCTTCCCAAATACAAGGAAATTTATGAACGCTGCACCAACATGAAAATCCACGAGCGCACCCCATATATAGGCGAACTTGTATTCACCGCTTTTTCCGGGTCTCACCAGGATGCCATCAACAAAGGGATTCAATATATGCGCAATTCGGGCACGCCGTATTGGGAGGTGCCTTATCTTCCAATTGATCCTGCAGATGTGGGCAGGCAATATGAACCGATTATCCGCATTAATTCCCAATCTGGGAAAGGCGGAGCGGCATTTGTCATGTCCAACAACTTTGGTTATCATTTCCCCAAAAAAATGCATCCGGAATTTGGCGCGTTGGTCCAGAAAGAATGCGAACGTCTGGGCAGAGAACTTGTTCCCGGGGAACTTTTGCATGTGTTTGAAAAAGAATACCTTTATATCCCCAAAAAATACGAGTTAATCGGGCACCGCCTTTTTGAAGAAGGCACAGGAAACAGCAGCGGCCATACAGTGCATTTTAAGGGAACCATCCGCATCCATGACAAAAGTACCGTTTCGGAAAAAGAAATTGAAGGCATCGGCAACGGCCCCATCGACGCTTTCTTTAACGCCATGAAAACCATTGGCGTAGACTGTTATAAATTTGTCTCTTACCATGAGCACGCGATCAGCGAGGGATCTGATTCCAAAGCGATCGCCTATATTGAACTTCTGCGCAAAAACGGCAAAAGTATCTTTGGTGTCGGAATCGAAAGCAACATCAACATGGCTTCGATCGCTGGTGTGCTCAATGCAATCAACCGCGCCAATTACCTGTTTTCCAAAGGAGAGTAAGCGTAATAAAACACGCAAACACACTTTATATAAACACAAAAAACCGCCTTCTGTTACAGACTTACAGCCTGAACAGAGGGCGGTTTTACGTACAATCTTTTTACTGTTTTTTAACAGGGGAAGGCTTTTTCTGATTCTCTCTTTGGGAAAAAACACAGCCGCAGTAATTCTGCCGGTAGATACCATACAAGGCCGATAGCTCTGTAGAACGTTTAAAACCGTCTTTCTTTTTAAAATCTGAACACAAATAGCTTATTTGACGGCCATGCTCAATTTCTTTGCCGATCTGGTTGATCGTATGCGCATTTTTAAGCGGACTGATCGTAAGGGTAGTGGCAAAAAAATCAAAACCCAGCTTTTTGGCCGTTTGCGCTGTTTTGTCAAGGCGCAGATGGTAACAGCGTTTGCAGCGTTCCCCTCCCTCGTTTTCCGCTTCATAGCCTTTGCAGGCAGCATAAAACGCTTCTTTTTCAAAATCACCTTCCAGATAACGCACACGGTTTTTTACTGGCATATCTGCAATCAGTTTCTTTTGCTCCGCGCTTCTGAGCGCATACTCGGCGTCCGGATACAGGTTGGGGTTATAATAAAAAACGACAATGGAAAAATATGCGGAAAGATATTCGATCACATAACTGCTGCAAGGCGCGCAACAGCTGTGCAACAGCAGCGAAGGGACGCGCGCTTCCCTTTGCAGCTGTAAAAGCAGCACATCCATTTCTTTTTGATAATTGGGGATATACATACCATCACCAGCCGTTTACAATAAATTGCAGCAGATCCTCCGGCGTTTGCACCGTTGCCTGCGCGCCCGCAGCCAAAAGTTCCTGTTCCCCACGGAACCCCCACTGCACACCGCAAAACGCAAGCGCTGCATCCCTTGCCAAATATACGTCGACATCGCTATCCCCCACATACAGACAAGCTTGTTTTTCGCAGCCAAGCTCCTTAAGCATAGCATATACGCTGGCACAGTCCGGCTTGGGAGCAAAGCCTTCTCTCTTTCCCCAGACTGCGGAAAACGAAACGCCAGGAAAGAGCTTTTTTATCATCTCTTGTACAAATGCATCGGGTTTATTGGAAAGTACACCTATTTGCACACCTTTTTCCTGCAGAGAACAAAGCATTGGTAAAATACCGTCGTACGGCTTTGTCTGGTCCATACAGTGCACCGCGTAATCCTGGTTAAAAAACTGCGTTACCTTTTCAACAAGTTGCTCTGACAGGCGCTCTGCGCCAATTGCACGTCTGACAAGCTGCGCTCTGCCGTTGCCGACAAACTGTTTATAGCTTATAACGGGATGCGCCGGCAGGCCATAAACCACAAGCGCCCTGTTCATGCTTCCGGCAAGATCATAAAGGGAGTTCACAAGCGTGCCGTCCAGATCAAAAATAACTGATTGATACATAGCTTTTCTCCGTTTTTATAGATTCAAATGATCATCCTCGCGGCTGTCCTGATCAAAATCCGTACGGCTCCGGCGCAGGTCCTCATGCTCCTGCGGCAGATGTTTCTTTTCATCAGGCGCTTCCCGGCGCTGTGCAAGCTGTTCCTTTGCAGCAAGCCGTCTGGACTTGCGTATAAAGAATACTATCGCCAATGCTGTAAGCAGCAGCAGTACGCCTGCAATGGTACAATATATCACAACCCCCTGCACGTAGGGTACGGTGGCGGTAAAGCTGACTACATTTTCACCGCCCTGCAGTTCAACCGTACTGGAGCCGTCCTGTGTAAGTGCGGCCGAATCCCTGACGTCGGCCCCCTCGCCGCTGAACAACACAATATTTTCTCCACCTTTATTCCTCAGGGTATAGGTAAACGGCACTTTGGCATTATCACCGGTAAGCATATAAGACAGATTGATGCTGTCTTTGAACTCTATATTGGTAACAACCGCCATAGCGCTTGTGTTTTCAGTTCTCTGCACGGTGTTTCCTCCGCCAAACAGTTCTCCCAACACCGCACTCATCTGCTGGGCTGTGCCCGCCGTTTTCACCCTGCAAATCAGCGCGTCGTCATTCTGCACGGCAGAAACATCCACACCTTTTTTCCGGAAAAAATCACAGGCGTAGGAACGCCCTTCTTCACCGTTCTGCCGGCTGTAGAGGAAATCCAGATAGCGCACAAAGCTGTCCGCGCCGTTGTCCTCCAGCGTTACGGCAATCCCCTGTATGGCGTATTGAATACCGTCCGGTATACGTATGTCATATACTTTATCTTCCGCATGCAACGTATAAATGCCATCTACCCAGTTCCCCTGCTTTTTCCAAACGCCGTCATGAAGCACAAGCCCCTCTCCATGCGTTGTTTTCAGCGGGAGGGAGTATTTATAAGAAAACGACACCTCGCTATCTTCTTTTGGCAAAAAGCTCAGTGTGTTCAAGTTTTCTTCAAAAACAAGCTGCTCTGCAAGGGGTGTGCTGCTGCCCTGCGCATCTCCATAATAAATAGAAGCCTCGTCGCAGTCTAAAAACAGCGCAGTCACGCTTTGCAGCTCCGAAGCGGCAAGCCCCTGATAAAGCACCTGAAATTCCTGATTGTTCCCCTGCTGTGTCCATCCGCTGTATACGGCTGAAGGTGCTGTACGCGCCTGCATAAGCGCCGTAAGCTCTGCGCCCATCTTATCATAAGTGGATTGCGGCACAGAAAGTGTAAAACGGCGGTCGTAATTGTCCTTTTTATGATTGGTTGTTTCTATGGAAACCGCCGTGACAGGATAACCCTCCACTGTATTGATGTCAATCACACTTGAAGAACTGCTTTGAATGTCGCCGGCCATATTGACAATATTGGAGGTGCTTTCATAGATAAAATGCAGGTCCCCGCCGTACTGCTTTTGTGCAATCCCTTCATCTATCCAGGCAATTAGCTCCATGCCGTCAAAGTCCTCTGTCAAGCACCACCCTTTGGCAAGAGCGCTGTCCGGCGTACCAAGCGCTACGCTTGCCTGCCTGTTTAAAATTGCAGAAAGCTTATTGATATAATCCGCTTTGGATTCAAACGATAAAGTAAAAATATATTTTAAACCATCGTCTGCATCTTTTACCTCTTTTTTCAGTACGGAGGGACAATACGTATTGATCACCTCATCAAGTTTTTCCTTGAGGTCGCCCTTCCCTTCAAAAGCAAATCCGGTATTTAATGTAATGGTCCTGGTTCCTTTAAAGCGAGCGTCCATATTGATCAGAGTTTCCACCTGCACCGGTGTATCGCCGCAGCCGGTAAACAGTGTGGCGGCCAGGCAAAGAAAAAGCGCCAATAGGCATACCTGTACGTTTTTCCTCATAAAATTATCCCTGTCCTTTCTACAATACGGCAGTGCCGTTTACAGCCCCTTTTCCTGTTCAAACAATACGGCCCGCACAGGAGAAGCCTCCAATCCGCACAGTTTCAAGGGGAAAGCTGCCAGCGTATAGTCGCCGTCATGTACGGTTTCAAGTGCAAGGCCTTCTAAAATTACAACATCCCGTAGTAAAAGTTCCCTGTGAATCGTAAATTCTTCGTCCAACTGCGCAATGGAAAGCCCGTCTGTTCCGATGAGTGTAACGCCGTAATCTGCCAGAACAAAAACAGCGCTTTGTGACAAAAACGCGCAGCCATTGCCTTTAAACAAAATTTTCTTTTTGCAAAATGGAAGAATCTGTTCCATATCTTCCCCTGTAAGTACGCCCTCTATGCTGACAACCGTGCAGGGGCCATAAAAACGGGACAAAGGGAGCTGATCTATTGTTTTTCCATCCTCCAGATAATGTCTGGGGGCGTCTATATGCGTGCCGCTATGCGTACACATCTCTATCAAAGAAAGATTACAATCCTCCCCAAATTCCATTTTGGAAAGCCATCTGCACTGTGGCGCAGGATCTCCCTTGTATTTTTTGGCCGTAAAAATGTTGTTTGAAATATCGTGCAGGTACATAAGGCCCGCTCCTTTCAGAAGACGCATACGCTCCCCATAATAAAATTGACTAAATTATAACATATTTATTCCTTTTTTCAAAGAAAAACATATAATGCTGCTTTATTTTGTAGTATAATAAATTTAACAATCAAATGCAAATCAAATTTAAGGGAGCTGATCCATTTTGGAAAATTTTACGTATAAAAACAGCACAGAAATTATTTTTGGCAAAGGGACAGAGTATTTGACCGGTAAAAAGATAAAACAGTTTAATAGCAAGGTGCTGTTACACTACGGTATGGGCAGTATCAAAAAAAACGGTTTGTATCAGACAATTGTTTCCTCTTTAAAAGAACAGGGGATCTGCTTTACAGAATTACCCGGTGTAGAACCCAATCCACGCCTTTCACTTGTCCGCGAGGGAATCCGGATTTGTAAAGAAGAAGAAATTGGCTTTATTCTTGCAGTCGGCGGCGGCAGCGTAATTGATTCCGCCAAAGCGATCGCTGTTGGCGCCCGGTATGAAGGCGACATCTGGGAGCTGTTTGTAAAGCCGCAGCCGGTACAGGCATGCCTGCCTATCGGCGTTGTGCTGACCATTCCCGCTGCAGGGAGCGAAACCAGTCAAAGCCTTGTCATCACCAATGAAGACGGCATGTATAAACGCAGCTATAAAAGTCCCCTTGTACGTCCACAATTTGCTATCATGAACCCGGAATTAACCTATAGCCTGCCTTTTTTTCAAACAGCCTGCGGAATATCGGACATGCTGGCGCACATTATGGAGCGCTATTTTACAACAGTCAAACACGTGGATGTAAGCGACCGGATGTGCGAAGCGCTCATGCGCTCCATTATGGTCAATGCACAAAATGTAAAAGCAACCCCGGAAAGCTATGATGCACGGGCAGAAATTATGTGGGCAGGCACAATTGCGCATTGCGACATTCTGGGACTGGGCCGGATTGGCGATTGGGCTTCGCACGATATTGAGCATGAACTCAGCGCAATTTATGATATTGCGCACGGTGCCGGGCTGTCTGTTATTTTCCCTGCATGGATGAAATACCAATACAAAGTAGACATTACCCGTTTTTTGCAATTTGCCGTACGGGTTATGAACGTGGACATGGCCTTTGGTGAGCCGGAGGCCATTATTTTAGAATCTATCCGCCGCTTGGAAACATTTTACCAGACTCTTGGGCTTCCCATACGATTGCACGAATTGCAAATTGACAGCAGCCGGTTTGATGAAATGGCTGAAAAAGCGGCGCCTGTCGGCCATTTCCGTACATTGCAGGCAGAGGATATTAAAGCAATTTATCAACTGGCGCTCTAAACTTCTGTATTGTTACGGGTGATCTTTCTTTTTTATAGTTATTTCTCCCCCCGTAACGGCTTTTGGAAAAAGGTAAAAAAACAACCGTCCTGCAAATTTGCAAAAACGCCATGCCTTTTTAGGGGCATGGCGTTTTAATGTTAAAAACGTATCGCGGCAACTCTATTACCGCTGCAAACTATTTACGGCTGTTCCTTCTTTTTTGCAGTCAGCTTTTTTTCCGTACCGTTTCTTAAGCGTTTAATGTTTTCCTTATGCATGACAAAAATACATATACATACTGCAAGTGCAAACGCTGTTGTAACAATTACATAAAACACAGAGTGCGGGGTTTCTGTAGTGAGACTTGGTAAATAATCCGCAAAAAACGAAAAAGAAACGGTCACAACCGGATACAGCACTGCTGCAATTAAAGAACCGATGGATACAATTTTGGTGATAAGGACAACCACTATAAAAACCGGGATTACAATTGCAAAAACGCGCCAGTCCGCTACTGCCGCCAAAGCCGCCGCTGTAACAACGCCCTTCCCCCCTCTGAAACCAAAAAACAGTGGAAAGATATGGCCAAGAATACAGCAAAAACCAGCTATGTATTTTCCATAACACATCATTTCCGCCACAGGAAGGTTTCCGGACGGAATCATGGAAAAGAAAAACGCGCCAACCAGCGCCGCGGCAATTCCTTTTAAAAAATCCAGAACAATTGTTGCAACAGCAGGCCCTTTTCCAACAGAGCGCAGCACATTCGTAAAACCCGCGTTGCCGCTGCCCATTTTACGGATATCTGCGCCGTTGTCAACAAGTTTTGTAATCACAATTGAAAAATTTAAACTGCCCAGCAAGTAGGCAATAACCATCGCCCCTAAGATATAATACCATCCACTGGCTATAAAAGACAGAATATCGCTTCCCATATCGTCTTTCCCTTCAAATGATTTTCTGCAATAGAAACACCGGGGATTTCTTTACTTATCACCGCGCTCGCGTACAATAAACTGCACAGGTGTACCTTCCAGCCCAAAAGCGTCCCGGATCCTGTTTTCCAGGTAACGCTGGTAGGAAAAATGAAACAGCTCCTTCGAATTTACAAAACAGATAAACGTAGGGGGCTTGGAAGAAGGCTGCGTCATATAATAAATTTTCAACCGCCTTCCTTTGTCGGAAGGGGGCTGTACCCTTGCAACCGCCTGGGCAAGCAGGTCGTTAAGCATACCTGTTTTGATGCGGATGGAATTCGAATTTGCCGCCCGCTTGATTGTTTCAAACAACAGGTCTAAACGCTGCCCGGTCTTTGCCGATATAAATACTATTGGCGCATAAGACATAAAAGAAAAGTCGTTTTCCAGTTTTTTGCGGTATTCGTTCATGGTGCTTCCCGTTTTGGCAATCGCATCCCACTTGTTTACCGCAATTACACAGGCTTTTCCCGCCTCGTGCGCAAGGCCCGCTATTTTGGAATCCTGCTCTGTAAAGCCGTCAAGCGCATTAATCATTATAACACATACGTCGCTGCGGTCAATAGCCATTTTTGCGCGAATCACGCTGTAACGTTCTATCTGGCCGTCCACCTTGTTTTTTCTGCGCAGCCCGGCTGTATCTGTCAAAATAAATCGTCCGCAGGCATTTTCCACCACCGTGTCTATAGAGTCCCTGGTCGTACCCGCAATGTCAGAAACAATACAGCGGTTTTCCCCCGTAATTTTGTTAACAAGGGAGGATTTCCCCACATTTGGTTTGCCAATCACCGCAACACGGATTTCTTCACCGTCTTTTTCTTCTTCTGTCTGCGGCGGCAGGTAAGCGAAGGCTTTTTCAAGTAAATCGCCTGTGCCGTGGCCATGTACGGAAGACACCTGCACGGGATCCCCCATTCCCAAATTGTAAAATTCATAAAATTCCGGCTGCGGCTGCCCGATTTTATCGCATTTATTGACGCAAAGCACCACAGGCCTGCCGCTTTTTTGCAGCATAGCGGCTACATCCATATCTGTCGCTACCACGCCGGTCTGCAGATCTGTCACAAACAGGATTACGTCCGCTGCATCAATTGCAAGCTGTGCCTGCAAACGCATTTGCGACAGTATGACATCGTCGGAATACGGTTCTATCCCGCCTGTATCTACCAAAGTTGCCGTGCGGGACTGCCATTCCACCTGGCCAAATACTCTGTCCCGTGTGACGCCGGGCGTATCATCCACAATAGAAATGCGGGCACCTGTTAACTTGTTAAAAAGCGTGGATTTCCCTACGTTGGGCCTTCCCACAATTGCAATTACCGGTCTTGCCATTTTCATTCCTCCTATTGTATGGCTTACGCCTGTTTTTCCGTACCTAAAACCGCATTGAGCAGCGCACCGCCCTCGTTTGGAACTGCCATGAGCGCCGTTGCAAGCTGCCGCTTCACATCTTGTACGGATACGTCGTCCAAAAATACATCCCCCTGCCGGCAAAGCATGACAGACGGGATCAAAAGCGCATCTCCCAAATTTCGCCCTTTTAGCTGGCTGATCAGATCTGTGCCTGTTACAAGCCCTGAAACATTTACCCCGCCGCCAAAAAAACGGTTCTCTATAGCTACGACAGAAACGCTAACGCCTGGGAATTTTTTTTGCATCTGCAAAAAAAGCTTTTGTAAAAAAGGCGCAGATGCAGTTCCGCTGGCGACTGTAACTTCTCTTTTCAAATTGCAGTCGCATGTTTTTTCCCGCAATGCCGTTAAAAACTGATCCTGTAAAAGCGCGAGCAGCCCTACACCGTTTTCCAGTTGGCTGAAATCCTCATAAAATTCTGCCGGAGGTATCTGCCTGCCGGCCTGAAGATAAAATTCGTCAGACGCAAATGCAATACGCACACCGTATTTTTTTCTGCAAACATCGCCAAACTGTTCAATTTGCGCAAGCGTTTGCTGCGCCGTTTCTTTTGTATAGGCTTTGAGCGGGTAAAGTCCTTCCCGGTAGCGCGTCAGCCCCACCGGGACAATTGCGACAGATTCCACCGCCGGATAAAACGCCGCCAAATCAGCCAGCGTTTTATCCAGCTCTTTTCCGTCGTTGATTCCGGGGCAAGCAACAATCTGGCAGTTTATTTTTATGCCTGCCTGCGCAAACTGCTCCAGCACAGACAGCGCGCGGCCCGCAAAACGATTGTTCATCATTTTGACCCGCAGCTGCGGATTGGTTGTATGCACGGAAACATTAATTGGACTGATATGCATTTGAATAATCCTGTCTATTTCATGCCGTGTTAAATTGGTCAGCGTAATATAGTTGCCAAATAAGAAGGAAAGACGGGAGTCGTCGTCCTTAAAATACAAAGACTCGCGCATACCCTTTGGAAGCTGGTCGATAAAGCAAAAAATGCATTTGTTCCTGCATGTATGCTGGCGGTCCATCAGATAGGTTTCAAACAAAAGCCCAATTTCATCATATACGGGCTTTTTCAGATACAACTTCCTTTGTCTGCCCGCCGTATCTTCCAAAACAAGCGCCAGCTCCCTTTCCATCTGGTAAAACCGGTAATCCAGCACGTCCATGATCGTATGACCGTTGATCGAAACAAGCTTTTCCCCGCATTGTATACCGTGGCGCATGGCATGGCTGCCCTGCGCGATTGCTTTTATGGTCACCGCCATGGCCGATGCCCCTTTCTGTATAGAATCACGCTGTAAGAGAGGTATGCCCGCAGGCTGACAAACACCGCAGAATACCGAAAAAAAATAGAGAAGGATACGCTCCTCCTCTATCTTCAGGAAAAAATCCAAAAATTATGCTTCCTTCTTGATAACTTCCCTGCCGTTATAATGACCGCAGCTCTGACAAACCCGGTGGGCTGTCTTATATTCGCCGCAGTTTGGGCATTTCATCAGTGCGGGAGCCGCAATTTTCCAAACGTTGGAACGTCTTTTATCCCTTCTTGCTTTGGATGTCTTTCTCTTTGGTACTGCCATAATCAGCACCTCCTTGCTTTGTATTATGCTGAATACATAATCGTATTCTAATTTATAAATTTCTTTAAAACCTCCAGACGGGGATCTGTATTGCGCCTGTTACAATCGCATGACGTGCAGTTTAAATCCGCCCCGCAGTTTGGGCAAAGCCCCTTACAGGAGTCTTTACACAAATATTTGCCGGGCAGTTCCAACAGTATATCAGCTGTTACAAGCTCGTCCAGATCAAGCTGGAAATCGGGTACTTCCACATAATCGTCGCTGCTGTCGCCGCTCAGGGAAGCAACAAGCGTGTGCGCAAAATTATAAGACATTTCCCTTTTCGTTTCGGCAAAACACCGGTCGCACGGGCGGACATAAGTAAAGCAAGCAGCCACCGCCAGCCTTACAACGCCGGCTCTGTTTTCTGCCACTGCCGTAATCTTTACAGGATCCGGCACAGGTGCAATACCGTCAATGCTTATATCACTTAAATCCAACGTATAAGCAACGTCAGCCTTTTCACCCTCGTTTAAAAAAACCTTTCTTAAATCAAGAAGCATCATACACCTCTTTAAACAGAACAAAACACCGGTATCTTAAAACACTGCTTAATATTATACCTTCGCCTTTTGTGTTTGTCAATATACATTCTGCGTTTTTTAGGAAAACTCTCTGCTTTGCCTTTGGCTTTTTTATGGAAGAGGCCGCCCTTGCGGACGGCCCCTTTCATAATTCATTTTATTCTTTATGCAACAGGCAGAGAAGGAAGCATCTTCGCCAGGAATTTCTGCAGAGTGAGAACATCTTCCAGATTGATCGTTTTATCAAAATTAACATCTGCATTATCCGCCGCTACGCCCGTGATCTGAATCGTTTTTGCAATATGGCGTTGTATGGTCAAAACATCCTCCAGGTTTATCTCTTTGTCCAGGTTTGCATCGCCCTGTTTATAATCGGGATCTTCCGTTGGCGGCTCCGTAGGCCTGGTCCCCGGGTCGGACGTCGGTGGCTCTGTCGGTTCCTGCGCTGCGTCATATACCGTCCAATCTCCATTGTAGCAGTAGCCCTGTATGGTATCCTTATAATATTTAGAATCCATATCCGGCACAAACAGCTGCGAACCTTCCTGCAGCAGCAGGTCTTCTGTCTGCTCTTTTTCAATACCGCTGGGTAATCCATTGGTAAAAATGATATAATCTGTATCGCTTGGGAATTTAAAGCTGTAAATTCCGTCACCCAGATCGGTCATCAACTCACCCGGCCATTCACACGGGCTAGAGGGAGAATTCCACCAGAAAACCCTGACCTCTTCCCAATTGGTTTGATTGTTATCAAAATAAACCATTACGCCTGCAACCGCTTTCATTTGGCTGATTGCATCATCTTTTGCTCTTGTCACTGCGGCGGCAGTATCGGCATTTTCTATAGCAAGCAAGCCGTCGTCTTTTGCTTTTGTAATACTATCCCAGTCTGCCTGGCTGTAATCTGCGCTGTTATAGGAGTTATAATAGCGCAAAAGCTCTTCTTTGGCCTGGGCTTTCACTTCCTCCAGACTTGAAAAAACACCATTTAGGAAATTATAGCGATTACCGGCCCATGTTTTCAGATATGCAAGCTGCTTTTCGTGCGTGTCACCGGCCTGCCAAACAAGCAACGTGCTGCTCAGATCCCAGCGGATATAATTCAGCACGGAGGCATCATCTGTAAGCTGCTTATATGTATCAAAGCTTTGCAGCCTTGCCGTAGCTTCTTTTTCGCCGTTCCATACCTGCATGGCGGGAACGACTCTTTCCTTCCAGAGTTCTGTTACAAGCGTGTTAAAATCGGCATGCTGGCACAACGCCCCCAAGATCGTATAGCGGTCGCTTGTATAAAACATACGGGAATCTGCAACAAACATCGTTGTATAATCCAGCATGGAATGCCCGTTTTGCGTAGCGTTCAGATTGCCATATGCAATATCAAAGTCCCAAACGGGAGAAAAATGTATTTTGCCGTCTCCGTCTATGTCAGATTCCTTATAAGCAAACAGGCTTGAAATCGCCGCGTCCTGGTTCAGGGAAAATTCCTGTATAATATACATCAGCGCGGCAGATTCAGCGTCTATATAATCTGTATAATGCTTGCCTTTTGCATTATATCCGGTAGATGAGTATACGGCATCCTCCATATCCTGTACAAAGGATGCAATATATTCAATCTGTTCTTTAGATGCAAACTCCGGGCTTTTCAGGTCAAACGCCTGCCCGCCTTCCGTTGTAAAACCGGAAGGTTCTCCTACGATCCATACATATTCCATTAAATAGCCGCCTGTGATATCCTGTGGATTGTTGGGAATATTGTAACCCTGCATTTTGCCATTGGTGTAACGGCTGTAAGCATCGAGATCCTGATCGTTTAAATCTTCCGTTTTGCTTTGCAGATCCGTTATTTTGACAAGGTTGTCCTCCCCAAGATCCACCTTCTCCGTAAGTTGGTAAGTCCCCAGGTATTCCCCGTTTGCATACAGGTCCACAAACCTGGATTCCGGAGAAAACTCTAGGCCAATCTGATCCGCCAGGTCATAGGTCAAGCGGTTTCTGAGCATAGAATGCTCCTGCGCGTTGGCAAGAAGGGTCCATTTTTTGCTTTTTGCCATTCCCATCAGTTCCGCTTTTTTGCTCAGCTTAATATTATATGGTTTTTTGGCAAGGTTCCATGTCGTATTTCCTCTGCCCTTAATATGATCCATCTCACCGTCGTAGCTTACGGTACCATCCGTGTCAATTAAAAGCAGGCTGCCGGCCTCTTTGTTTTCCTTATCGGCATGGATATTGTCCATGGTGCCACTTTCCGTTGTAATAAACATAGATCCAATTTTTGAAGACTGCAACACCTTCAGCCGATAGCTCTCCCCGTCTGCGTCCAGCGTGTAATCCCCGCCGTCTTCAAAAATATCATAGGCATTCCCGCTTATGATCGGTGTTTGGCCAATTCTGGCGTCTTGGAAAGTATGGTAAACCGTGATACCGCTTAGATCTGCCGATGCAGGTAAAAGCATATAGTAAACGCCGTCGCTGTCAGGAAACCACTTGACCGCATCAATTTCCGACGTACCGGACACCGGGCAGGCGTCCATCCACAGAGCTTTTTCTGTACTATCGGTTATATAGCCCGGGATTGCGGCTGGCTCTTCATCCGTTATTGTGGCAAACGCAGTAATGCAAGCGCCCAGCATCATGACAATTGCCAGCATCAGCGCAATGACCGCTTTGCCTTGTGTTTTGTGTTTTACCATGTTTTTACCAATCCTTTCTGCTATATCGACAAATTTTTGTCTGTTATTAGAAACATCATACCATCTTACAACAAAAAAATCTATTGGAACTATCTTACAAATACAAATTTGAATATCAGTAAATTATGACCTCTCAACAGAGGTTACAGTGTTTTAATAAAATCCTCCAAAAGCCTTGAAAATAAAGGATTTATCGCAATGTGTTCGCCTTATCTCTTTATACGGTTACACACAAGTTTACTCTTTCCCTCCTTGCTCATAAGGGCAAATACAAGGGCAAGAAAATCTCATAACAAAATATAACAGAGTGTGGCAATCGGAGAACTGTGATGTATGTGCGAATATATTATAACGGAGGATTTTTCAATGGACAAGTACATTTACGATGATAAAAATGGTCTGTGGTATGAACTGCAAGGAGATTATTATATCCCATGTCTTATCTTAACAGCCGAAAAAGAACCGCCTATTGGTTTGTGGGGACAGCGGCACTTGCGGTATCTGAAAGAATACCACAGAAATACATATACAACGCTACTTACAAGCGGCAGGCTGAACACTTACCTTGCCGATATAGATAAACAAGCGCAGGAGCGCATGGAAAGGCTCACAGAGCAGATGAAACGGGTGCAGGGTATTACGGAGCAGTTAAAGGCGGAAAACGCTTTGAAATGGACACAGAGAATGAATAACATACGGGCGTGTGCAAAGGAGATTGTGGAAAAAGAAATCATCTTTGCATAAGAAGACAGCGGTAGGATTTAGTTTTCCTACCGCTGTTTCACTTAAATTTCACTTAAATCAAAAAAATATATTGACATTTTTCTATGTGTTGCATATAATAACACATAGACATTTATCTATAGGAGATGATTGAGAGAGATGGATGAAAAAAGAATTGCGGAAATTTTCAAAGCGTTTTGTGATGAAAACCGCATTAGGATTATAAAACTGCTGCGTTCAGGTGAAAAATGCGCCTGTAAGCTGCTGGAAGAAATCAATGTCACGCAGCCTACACTTTCCCACCATATGAAAATTCTTTGTGACGCTGAAATAGTTGTCGGGCGCAAAGAGGGAAAATGGACACACTATTCTATTTCAGAAAAAGGTGCGGAGCAGGCAAAAGAATGTTTGCGGCAGTTGACAACACTTGATGTTGAAAGCGAAAACAAGTCGCGCTGTGAAAAGTGAGGAAGTTTATTGATTGCTTTTCCGCACGGCTTATATTCGGGACAATAAATCGACATATTTCAATATAACTATATGAAAGGGGCTTTTTATGGAGACACTAAAAACAATTTGGGACTTTTTTCAAAATGAAGTCCTCGGTATGAACTGGCTGAATCGCCTCATTGAAACATTTTTGAACGCTTGCGGTTTAGATACCACGGGCAAAATAGGAGGAAGTATTCAGTTTTTCATCTATGATACTGTAAAAATTATGGTACTGCTCGGCGTTTTAATTTTGATTATCTCGTATATTCAAAGTTATTTCCCGCCCGAAAGAGCCAAAAAGATACTCGGCAGATTTCACGGAATATGGGCGAATATCATCGCCGCTCTGCTCGGTACGGTAACACCGTTTTGCTCGTGTTCTTCCATTCCGTTGTTTATCGGGTTTACAAGCGCAGGTTTGCCGCTTGGCGTTACATTCTCCTTTTTGATTTCTTCGCCGATGGTTGACCTCGGAAGCCTTGTCTTACTGATGAGTATTTTCGGCTGGAAAGTTGCTGTTTTATATGTAATATTCGGTTTGGTAATCGCTGTGGCTGGCGGAACGCTAATTGAAAAGTTGCACCTCGATAATCAAGTGGAAGAATATATCCGAAACGGTCACTCAATTGATGTTCCGCAGGAGGAGCTGCATTTCAAAGACCGTATGAAATTTGCGTGGGAACAGGTTGTTGAAACCGCTAAAAAGGTTGCTCCTTATGTTCTGATTGGCGTGGGCATTGGTGCTTTCATTCACAACTGGATTCCTGAAGAATTTATTGTCAAAGCACTTGGCGAAAATAATCCGTTTGGCGTAATTCTTGCTACGATAGTAGGTATTCCGATGTATGCGGATATTTTCGGTACAATCCCGATTGCAGAAGCCCTGCTTGCAAAAGGTGCTTTGCTCGGCGTTGTGCTTTCCTTTATGATGGGCGTTACAACGCTCTCGCTCCCTTCAATAATTATGCTTCGCAAAGCAGTTAAGCCGAAACTGCTCGGTATTTTCATTGGAATATGTGCTGCTGGTATTATTATTGTAGGCTATCTTTTCAACGCAATACAATATTTAATTGTTTAATTTTAGGAGGTTATTATTATGGCATTATTTAATTTTGGAAAGAAAAAGGAAGAAGAAAAGAAAACACCTGCTTGCGCTTGTAGCTGTGGTGGTGCTGCCAGCGAAGCAGAAAGCATTACAAACGATTGCTGTCCTGATTTGAAAGAGGGAGAAATCTGCTGTATCAAAGTGTTAGCAGGTTGCAAATCCTGCCACGAACAATTTGAATACGCAAAACAGGCGGTAAAGGATATGGGACTTTCCGTAGAGGTCGAATACATTACCGACATGCAGAAAGTAATGGAATACGGGGTTATGAGTATGCCTGCCCTTGTTGTCAATGAAAAGGTTGTTGCTATGGGTAAGGTTTTGAAAGCTGCTGATGTGGTTGCTCTGCTGCACAAGCTGGGGTTTTAACGATGGATAAGAAAAAGGTAGCCTTTATTTGTGTGCATAACTCCTGCCGCAGTCAGATTGCAGAAGCACTTGGAAAACATTTGGCGGGAGATAAGTTTGATTTCTATTCTGCCGGAACAGAAACAAAATCACAAATCAATCAGGACGCTGTGCGGCTTATGAAACAGCTTTATGGGATAGATATGGAGCAAAGCCAGTATAGCAAGACGATTGATAAAATCCCTACGCCCGATATTGCGATTTCAATGGGGTGTGATGTCGGTTGTCCCTATATCGGTAGAGCGTTTGATGATAATTGGGGACTTCCCGATCCGACGGGCAAAAGTGATGAATGTTTTATACAGGTCATTGAGAGAATATCTCAAAAAATAAAAGACTTGAAATTAGAAAAGTAACATGAAAGCCACAGAATGGATATATTGCCCTATCTGCGGCAATAAAACTCGTACAATGATACGGGAAGATACAGAATTAAGAAACTTCCCTCTCTACTGTCCGAAGTGCAAAAAGGAAACAATCATCAATGCTCAGGATATGAAAGTCACGCTTGCAGAACACAAATAAGATTTTTATGTATGCCGCCGCATGGGTGATACCATAGCGGCGGTTTTTCGTGCCTATCGGCTGTCTCTGTCAAAGGATTTCTTTCTCTGTCTCGGCTGGTTTCTCTGCTTACCCTCCGCCTGAAGCTGACGCAGGCGTTTCAGCACGCTCTCTCGTTCAGGCGGCTTTGCCTGCTCTTTTTTGGCGGGTTTCTGTTTTTCCCTGACCTGTTGCTCCCATGCGGCAAGGTCACGATTGAACTGCTCCACAACAGCCTCCGCCTTACGGTAGGTTGCCATGTACGCCTGCACATCGGGATAACCGTCCTCTTTCAGAACATCGGGCAGTTTATCCAGCTTTTCAGCGATTTCCTTTTCTGTCCGCTGTATCTGCTCTGTGAGCGCCTTGCGCTCCTTACCCTTGAAAATCCCTTTTGTATCGGCAAGCTGTTGTTTCAGCTTCGGAAGTACCGTATCCTGCAAATGCCGGATTTCTTTCGCCTTATCCTGCGCCTTTATCATCAGCTTTTGCATGGTACGGAACTCTGCCATATCTATTTCAAGGACAGGCTTCGGCGGCATATCGTGTTCACGGATTAAGTTTTGCAGGAAGTCCTTAGCCTTGTTTACGATACTGCGGAACAGACCCGGCAGCCAGCCCTTGCTTTTGATAGACTGGCTCGCCTTTTCGTGTATCTCTGTCTGCTTGACTTCTAAAATCTTTGCTTCGGAGATACCTGATAATAACGCCATATCCGCTGTCCTGTTCCATTCCTGCCTTGCGGCATTATCGGCTTTGATTTCGTCCTCTTTGGGATTATTTTTGCCGATTTTCTTGGTCGGAAGATAGACGCTGTTTTTATCAAATACCTTTAAGTGCTGCTCAGGATCGGAGATATGGCAGTTAATAAGTTCTGTATACACTTCCTTTATCTCTCGGAGAAAAGGCTCTCCCTTAAAGCGTGTATCTTTGGTAGTAAACAGATGGCTTTCGTATACCTCGCCTTTTTTGATGACGGTACAGCCTTTCCGTATCTGCCCGTCCTCCCCCGTGATTTCCTTTTTGGTGCGGACACGCTTTCCAGTCTCGTCAAAGAACACGCTGCGGGAAGCAACCTTTACATCAGGTTCGGGGAGCAACCTCCTCTCGCTGAAAATCAGATGGATATGATAATTTGTCTTGCGCTTGTTGTGGTGGAGGGCGGACACGCACTCCACACCGTACCGCCTGCGGAACTCCTCTGTAAAGTCCGTGAGTACCTGCTGCGGCTCGTATTGCGTATAGATTTCGGGCAAGGCGATAATCAGTTCCCTTGCTTCGATACATTTGCCCTCTGTGCCGCTGCGCTGAAACTCCTGCTGGCTTTCCCTTGCAAGGTTGCTCCAAAAGGTGCTGTCGGCGGTGCGGTAGGTGGCATAGAGATTTTCCTGCCTTGCATGGCTTGTAATATACGATATTCGCCCTTTGACATTGGGCAGTTTTGACATCTGGATAAAACTGTGTCTCGGCATACATCATCTCCGTTTTCTGTTGTCAAGGTGCGTCCTTTTTTTGCAACCGTTTACGGTTGTGGCTGTCGCTGCGGCAGCGGTGACAGCCCCGTATCATACGCCGCAGGCGGTTGATACGGAAGCCCCCTGCAAGGGCGAAATACCCGGAGTACAAATCGAAGATTTGTGCGAGGGGTGTATTTCGCTCTCAAACGCCGAGGGCTTAGGGTTACTTTCCGAAAAGAGAATGGATGGTCATTCCACTCTGCGGACATCATCGGGCTTCAGAAGATTTCTTCCCTGATTGACCGTCAGAAACCGTTCCAGCGTGTCCCTGCGGATAATGGTCTTGCGCCCCACTTTGAGGACGGGCAGCTTTCCCCATTCCACCAGCTTCCGCATGGTGTTCCTGCCGATACCCGTACATTCTGCGGCTTCCTCTATGGTAAGTCCCATTTTGACTGCGCTCATTCTATCAACCTCCTTTTAGAATACTCATTTTGCAACTACTGTTTTATCATTATACTTATTCTGCCATCTCTTGTCAACCTATTTTGCAACCATTCATAGTTTATTTACAACTTTCATTGAGATAAAGGTTGCAAAATAAGTATCGGCGTGTTATACTGATACCAGTCAGGAGGTGAACACCTTGAAAAAAGAAACCACATTCACCGCAAAACAGGTCGGTAGGAGGATTAAGGAACGCCGCACAGAGTTAAACATTACCATGCCGGAACTTGGCAGGCGTGTAGGCGTGAACAAATCCACCATTCAGCGGTATGAAGCGGACGGAGTTGATCCGAAGCGCACAATGGTTATCAACGGTCTTGCGGAAGCGTTGCTCACAACTCCCGAATGGCTGACAGGTCTTTCCGATGATAAGGAATATGACACCTATACTCTTTGCCAGCGGGATATTGAGGAACACATCAGGAAATATCTGGACACAGTTTCCTATACAGTAAAGGGCGAGCCGCACCAGCAGCTTCTCACGACATTTCTCGGCAAGATGGTTGACCTGTATACGGTTATGACCTGCTACTTTGCTGATGCTATGGAGGAAGTTGACCGTGTGGCGGAGGACAAAGGGCTGAAAGAGTCTCTTGGACGGTACGCCATAGAGTCCGGGGCAATCATGGAACAGGTATACCGCAAGAAGATGGAAGTACCGATTGAGGATATGAAACGGTTTTTAGACGGGATTTTACATATCCACGATGAGGGGCGCACAAGAATGTCGATGGGCGCACTTTTCGGGATAGTGGAGGAAGCCGAAGAAAGGCTTTCCGAAAAAGAAAATTCCGTGGCACCTTGACAAGTAAAGACGCCAGTTGACTTTCACTGGCGGAAGTGACACAATTACTTTACGCACACCATATGTCACAGTCCCGATTGCCACGGATAGAAAGGAGTTTTTTATCTATGGCAAAAGGTTCTGTAAGAAAGAAAGGCAAAAAGTGGTACGGACGCTTTTATATTGAAGATGAAAGCGGCAGAAAAGTGCAGAAAGAGTTTGCAGGCACAGAGAGCAAGGCGGAAACAGAAGCCATGCTCCGCAAAGCGATAGCGGACTATGAGGAAAAGCAGTTTGTCGGGAAAGCGGAAAACATCACGGTAGGCGATATGCTGGATATGTGGGTAGAGGAAGAACTGAAACCCGGCAACTTAAGCAACGGGACGGTCATGTCCTATCAGGGAACGGTCAACCGTATCAAGCAATATCCCATTGGCAAACGCAAGCTGAAAACCGTGACCGCCGACCATTTGCAGGCGTTCATTGATTTTCTGAGCTACGGTGGGACAAACCCGGACGGGACAACTTCAAAGCCCATGAGCAAAGGATATATGCTCCTGTTCTCGGCGGTGTTGCAAAATTCCTTCCGCTTTGCGGTTTTCCCGAAAAAACTGATTACCTTTAACCCTATGCAGTATGTGAAGCTGAGGGGCAGGAAGCAGGAAACGGATATTTTCTCGGACAGTGAGGAAGATACTTCCAGTATTCCTACTATCACCCATGAACAGTTCCAAAAGCTGGAGGAATTTCTCAAGGCAAAAGATAATCCCGCCTTGCTGCCTGTGCAGATAGCGTACTACACGGGGCTTCGTATCGGGGAAGTATGCGGCTTGACTTGGCAGGATATTAACCTTGAGGAACAATATCTCACGGTACGCCGAAGCATGCGCTATAACGGAACAAGGCACACAACCGAAGTGGGAACGACAAAACGGAGCAAAGTCCGCACCGTTGATTTCTGCGACACGCTGGCGGCAATCCTGCGGGCGGCGAGAACAGAACAGCGCAAAAACCGTTTCCGCTACGGGGAGTTTTATCACCTGAACTACTACAAAGAAGTAAAGGAAAAAGGGCGCACCTATTATGAGGTTTACAGCCTGCAAAGGACAGAGGAAGTCCCGGAGGATTACAAGGAAATCTCCTTTGTCTGCCTGAGAGCAGACGGGGCGTATGAAGCGCCGAGTACGGTAGGGATTATGTGCAGGGCGGCAAAGAAGAAAGTGAAAGGGCTTGAAGATTTCCATTTCCACACGCTCCGTCACACCTACACAAGCAATCTGCTTTCCGGCGGCGCAAAGCCGAAAGATGTGCAGGAACTTCTCGGACACTCCGATGTCAGTACCACAATGAACATCTACGCTCACTCTACAAGGGAAGCGAAGCGCACTTCCGCAAGGCTGCTGGATAAGGTGGTCGGCGGGGAATAAAAAGTTGCCCTTGTTTCGGCTCGTAAGGGCAAAAACAAGGGCAAACAGATAAGGTTTGAATGAAAAACAGGCGTGAAGCCTTGAAAAATCAATGGTTTTTGAGGATTAGATAGTTAAAATCTAAATTTAAAATATAGGTAAAATTACTTAAAGCAAATATAAGCCGCCTTATACATTTTACAAGCCCCGTTATAAAACGCACTTCTTTACCCTACGCCTTTTTTCTGGAAAACAAGCGCCAAACCAGCTTAACAAGCTCAGAAGCCAATATAACGGTAAAAGCCACGGCGACAATTTTTACCCACATGGAAAGCGGCAGAGGAACCGTACCAAACACCACGCCGCCAAACTGAGTGATAACAACCTGTAGAGCAAACGTCAGGGCAAACACCACCAGCATAAGCTTATTGCCCCCTAAGCTGCGGAATATGCTCCTATTGCCGAGCTCCCTGCTGTTAAACGCGTTAAAAAGCTGAAAAACGACAAACAGCGTAAATAAAACTGTTGAAAGCTGTTCCGGCGCAGCTCCCAGGAAGTTTGTAAAATACTGCGCCAGAAAGACAATTGAAATAAACAATCCATTGGCCAGAATTCTTCCCAGCATGTTCCCTGTCACAATGGATGCATTTCTTCCGACGGGACGCCTTTCCATCAGGCTGCCTCGAACGGGCTCAAGCCCCAGGGTGAGCGCCGGAGGACCGTCCATAATGATATTGACCCACAAAAGCTGCAGCGCTGTAAAAGGTGCGGCAAGCCCCGACAACACAGAGGTAAGAACAACCAGCACGGAAGAAAGGTTGACCGTCAGCTGGAACTGTATAAAGCGCTGGAAGTTTTCATAAATGCCGCGGCCCCATTGCACTGCCTTAACAATTGTGGAAAACGAGTCGTCCAGCAGTACAATATCGCTTGCCTCTTTTGATACCTCTGTTCCGGAAATACCCATGGCAATACCTACATCTGCATTTTTCAAAGCGGGCGCGTCGTTAATACCATCCCCTGTAACCGCTACAACGTTGCCCTGCGCCTTCAGTGCGTTGACCACGCGCATTTTAATCACCGGCGTACTTCTTGCAATCACACGTATTTTTTCAAGCGCTTTAACAAACGCCTGCTCAGAAAGACTTTCCAGTTCCTTTGCTTCAACTGCGATGTGGGCATCATCCAAAATATGCAGTTCCTTTGCGATCGCGCTGGCTGTGACGATATTATCCCCCGTAAGCATTTTAATGTCGATTCCTGCGTTTGCACAGCGTTGCACCGCCTCATACACGTCGCGGCGCAGTGGGTCTTTAATTGCGACAAACCCGTCAAAAGTCATTTTACTTTCTATGCGATCCCGGTTGTCATTAAATTCTGAAACCCCTGCCATCGTCCTATGTGCAAAAGCCAGCACGCGGCTGGTGTTTTCCTGAAAACGCTGGATCAACCGTTGTGCTTCATCTCTTTGTGCAAGCTCCATTGTGCACATAGCCAGAATTTTTTCCGGACTTCCCTTTGTATATACAACCTGGCGCCCATCTTTTTCCACTATGGTAGTCATATTTTTTGTTTCAGACGAAAAAGGAAAAACATGTACAATCTGCGCCTGCGCACGTGCTTCTTTGTAATTTTTCCCCGCCTTTTTCGCTGCGATCAGCAAAGCGCATTCTGTTGGATTTCCAATAAAGGAAGGAGCGTTTTCTTCAAAGCCTACATCTGCCGTACTGTTGATACAAAAGTTTTGCAGCAAACTGGTATCTTGCAGCGTCTGTGGAGTGCAGAGCGCGCCGTTTGCGTAAACGTCCGTCACTGTCATTCTGTTTTCTGTAAGCGTGCCCGTTTTGTCTGAACAAATTACGTTAATACTTCCGACCGTTTCACAGGCAACCATCTTTTTAACAAGCGCATTTTGCCGGGACATTTTAATAATATGGATTGCAAGGGAGACTGCCATAATGGTGGGAAGCCCTTCCGGTACGGCGGCAACTATCAGCACAATACTTGTAATAAACGCTTCTGACACAGTATTAAAGCTTGCCGTTCCATGTAAAAACACAAAAAACAGCTGCACCAAAAACACAACCGCCGCTACTCCAACGCCCAACACGGCAATTTTTTTGCCAAGCGAGGCCATTTTTTCCTGCAGGGGGGTGCTTGTTTTTTCCGTTCCAGACAGTTCCTTTGCTATTTTTCCAAACTCTGTACTGTCTCCAACTGCCGTTACCACCATTTTCCCATTACCACCGGTTATAAAACAACCGGAATACAGCATATTTACCCGCTCTGCCACCGGCGTTTTTTCGCTTTCCATCACTGCGTCTGCATCTTTTTTAACGGGCAGGCTTTCACCTGTCAGTGCAGATTCGTCGGCCGTTAGGGACGTTGCCTGTATCAGCCTGCCGTCGGCTGGCAGCTTGTCGCCTGTACCAAGCAGGACAATATCGCCAACTACCACATCCTTTTGTGTGATATACTGCGTTTTTCCATCCCTTATAACCTTGACATGTACCTCGTCATTAAATTTACTGAGCGCTTCAAAGGCTTTTGCGCTTCTGCCCTCCATTGCCACTGTGATGACAACAGAAAGTGCAACTGCTACAAGAATTCCCACGCACTCAATAAAGTCCGCTTCTTCGCCTGTAAAAGCGCGTACCACATTTACCCCAAATGCAATCAAATCTGCCAGAACAAGCATAATTACCATAGGTTCGCATACGGCGTCCCATATTCTTTTGATAAGAGGCGTTTTTTTTGCCCTGGTAAAGGTGTTTTCCCCATGACTTTCCCTGCTTTGCAAAACCTGTTCATTTGTAAGGCCTGCATCGGCAAAAACTGAAAACTCCTGTAAAACATCCTCGCTTTTTCTTAAAAAAGCCTGCATTTACACATCTCTCCCTTTTTTATGCTTACAATAAAAAACCCAAGTATAACCTTTGCAGTTATACTCGGGTTTAAACATTTACCATGCAGGCCGTGTATTGCTCCAAAGGCATACACGAGTCTGGTTATTTAAGACAAGCCAGGCCAAAACAGCCGAGGTTGTTGACTTGCCGCACGAAATCCGTGCCAACTACTCCCTCATGGATATTTAAATTGTAATGTAATTATAACGCACCCTGTTTTTATTGTCAAGATCTTCCTTCAGCCATATGCGATGATACGTTATCTTTTACATTCGCTTCCATAAGGATATATACGATTTTATCTGCAGCGGTTACGATTACCGTTATTGTTTCCGTTGCCGCCGCCATTATTGGCAATCACCCGCCCTGTAACCTCATAATTGGCGGGTGTAATGGTATATGATACTGTTACAGGTACATAGTCGGTAAACATTCCGCTGCGGCCTAAGACATTATTATTTCCACAAGAAGATCCGCAAACATTTCTAGAACACATACTTTTCTCTTCTTTCACTATATTACAGGTTTGTCCTGCAATATATCTTATGCGCTTTCGGACAAGATGGTGCACAAATTCTAAAAGTAGAATAATGCAACCGGCTGTTTTCTTCTTTTGCGTTATGAAACACAGGACACTTATTTTCTCACAAATTTTCAAAAGCGCATGTAAAACCTCCGGTTGCAAGTTCTGTTACCAGGCCGTAAGCTTAATGACAACAATTTGTTGCCAAACATAAAATTCCGCGGCTTTGCGCCGCTATGCTCCATTAGACAATTGTCAAGATATCAGCAAAACCGGTAATCTGAAATATATCCATGATCACTTCGTTTACATTTTTAATCACCATGCTTCCCTGCTTATTCATAACTTTTTGCGTAGTAAGCAGCACGCGAAGCCCGGCTGACGATATGTATTCCAGTTTTGCAAAATCCAGCGTCAATTCCGTTATGCCGTCCACAGCGCCCAGTTCAGCCTCCAGCATAGGCGCTGTAGAAGTGTCCAATCTTCCTTCAAGGACCAGCGTTAATTTATTTTGATTGTGATGTTTTTGAATATGCATCTTTGGCATCCTCCTAAACTATTTTTATCTATTGTTAAGTGGTATAAATGGTGTTCTCCCGCATTTTAACCCATGCAGATTATAAGCCAGACAAACAGTTTCCAAGCTCTTAAAAAGTAATAGAATTCTATGATTTTCCCTCAAAATATCCCAGCCCCTGCAAATTCAAAAGGAATCTTTTCATATAGCCGACGGAAGTTACAGGCCACCTAAAATGCATTCTGTACAACACTTGCATGGTTAACAAATTGCTTTTTGCAACCTCATATGTTTTTCTTCCGTGCGCAATATTTTGGTAGGCAATAAAGCTTGATAGAACCTTCGCCTTTTCGGGATCTTCTTTTGCAAGATTTACAGCTTCTGCATACGCGCTGTTTTCAACAGGATGCACATTCAGCCCAGCCCTGTTCATTTCCGCGTACAGATCGCTCATAATCAGAGAATGGTTATTATACGGATGGAACACCGTGCATTCCCTTGGAGCCTGCGCCAAAAGAAGAATGGCTTTTGCAACATAATCAATTGGTGAAAGTTCAAATGGCATATCCATTGCTTCATACGGATAGCAGCCGATAAGGAAAGTGGATTTGAGCCTGCCCATAAAGCTGTTTGTTGTAAAGTTAATCTGGTACTCTCCGTCGCTTTCTCTTGCCGCCAGGGTACCTACTCGCATAATCTTTGCGTTCATTCCCTGCGCAACATTTTCAAGAATCTCCCGCTCAGCAAGAAATTTGGCGTTTGTATATTTTGAGCCCTGTACCTGTCCATAATAAAGCAGGTTTTCCTTAAGATGCGTAACCTCCCCCGGTTTGTCAACAAACATACCTCCCACGCTCATGGTGGAAACATGTATAAGTCTTATGCCTGTAGCCTTGCAAAAGGCAAGAATATTCTGTACACCGTGATAATTAACATCTTCAATATCGGTCCCCTTTGAAAAATGCTTAACATTGGCAGCACAGTTAATAAAAGTATCCGCCCTGATACCTTTGAGGTTTTCAAACGTGCTTTTATCTGTTATATCACCTTCCATAATTTCCACCCTGTCGCCATATTCTTCGATAATGTTTATTTCAAAATAGTAGAAAAATATGGATTTCATTCTGTCGAGGGCAGACTCATCCTTTTTGCTGCGCAGCAAGCAGTAAACCTTTCCGCTATGGTTTTTAAGCAACGCATAAAGAATGTGAATCCCAAGGAACCCGACTGCGCCGGTAAGAAAAACATCGCCAATCGTCTGTCTTTCCCCGTTTAAAAAGCTGGCAAGTGTGTTCTTTTCCAGCACTTTATGAATAGCGGTGTAATCGTAATTTGCAAAATCGTCAAAGCTATCGCCGCTTTCCTGTGAGCCGCCTGCAAGCTTTGCCAGCATTCTCGGCGTGGGGTTTTCAAATACGTCGCCGTAGGTGATGCTGTAATGGTGCTTGCTTGCCGCGATTACAACTCTTGTAACATTCAGCGAGGTACCGCCTAAATCAAAGAAATTATCCGTTGCAGAAACTTCTGCAACATCTAAAATTTCACTAAAAATCCGACAAAACTGTTTTTCAATCGCCGTTGTGGGCTTTTCAGTCCTTCTGTCTGCCTTATCCATAAGAACCGGCTCGCATAATGCCTGCACGTTTACCTTCCCGTTGGGCGTAAGCGGGAACTCCTCAAGCTGGTTAAAGGAGGCAGGAATCATATATTCCGTAAGCGTTTTCTGCATTTCGGCTTTGAGCGCATGTACATCCATTTTCTTTTCAGCAGTATAGTAAGCGCAAATGCCATCCTCATTTCCCAACTTTTTAATAACAACAACCGCCGAACGGATGCCTGCAATATTTGTAAGGCATTTTTCAATCTCGCCAAGTTCAATGCGAAGCCCTCTGAGCTTAACCTGATTGTCCTTTCTGCCCAGGATTACAACATCACCGTTATCCGTCCATTTTGCGTAGTCACCCGACCTGTAAAACCGCCGGCTTTCGTAACGGATGAACGCTTTTTCGGTTTGTTCCGGCAGTTTGTTGTAGCCAAGCGCCACGCCTGGGCCGCCAATAAGCAGCTCGCCGACAACCCCCACCGGCAGCTTGTTGCCGTCTAAATCAACAATGTACTCTTTGTAGTTCAAAAGCGGCTTGCCAACCGAAATTTCACTGGCATAAGTAAGCTCCTTTGCATTGGAGGAAACGGTAATTTCCGTGGGGCCATAGGTGTTGATAATCTTTGCATCCGTTTCTTTACGAAGCACCTGCAGCAGCTTGTCGGGATATTTTTCTCCGCCGGATAAAATGACCCTGCAGTTTTTCATTGCCTCTGCAAATTCCGGAAGCTCCATATAAAGAAGCAGCCTTGATGGCGTTGCGTTAAACGCATCCACATGATTTTCTTTGAAAAACCTTGCAAGCGCCGCCGGGTTTACAGCCTGCTCGTCACTTGCAAATGCAAGAGTAAGTCCATTGCAGAGCGCGCCGGCTGTTTCCTTTAGCGACATATCGAACGATATGGTTGTAATAGAGCCATAGCACTTGCAGTTTTCCGTAACGTATCGGATCTGTATATTCTGCTCGGCATCTGTAAGATAATTTGCAATACCAATGTGCCGAAGCATTACGCCTTTTGGTTTGCCGGTTGAACCGGAGGTGTAAATAAGATAGGCCAGATCCTCAGGAGAAATTGCAACCACAGGCTTTGCATGGTTCTGGCCCTTTTCAAGCTCCTTAATATCTACTGCCTTATCATAGCGCTTAAGAAGCTTATCAAAGGTGATGACAAGCTCTGCTCCGCTGTCCTCAATAATGCTTTCAATACGCTCCTGCGGATATTCCGGACATATAGGGATAAACGCGCAGCCCGCTTTCAGAATTCCAAACAATGCAGCAAAAAAACCTGAGGTCCTTTTGAGCAAAATCACAACCCTGGCGCCGTTCTTGATTCCCTTTGCAATAAGGTTGTTTGCAATATTATTTGCACGTTTGTCAAGTTGGGAATAGGTAAATCTGCCGTCGCAGGCTACAAGCGCCGTTGTGTCGGGATGCAGTGCAGCCTGCTTTTCAAAAAGCGCATGCAAAAGCTTAATTTCGGGCTCTTTAAACTCGGTCTGTGAAAAGGCTTCTATCACTGCTGCTTCTTTTTCACCAAGCATTGAGATTTTACGTATTCTCTGATGCGGGTCGGCAATTATTTTTTCTACGACAACTGCAATTGCATTTGCAAACGCGGCCATCAGATTTTTGCTGTACAGCGCATCATTATACAAAACGTTTATACTTTCCTGCCCATTATTCTTTTCAATATAAACGGCCGTTTTAAATTTAGCTCTTCTCTCTCCGATGGCGTCCTTTTCAATTTTTTGATGATCTATATAAAGATCTTCGGAAACTCCAAGCTGATATGCATACAGAATGTTTGGCGCATAATTGAATTTACGGCAAACATCCGCGTAAGGATAAATTTCATTTGAAACCGCGTCCATCAGAAGCTTCTTTGCAGCTTCAACAAGTTCCAAAGCGGTAATATCCCCTATTTCAAGCCCAATTGGCAATGTTTTTACAAACATACCAAAACAGTTGCGGAGCTTCATATCTGTCCGCCCATTGCTTATTGTGTTAATGTAGGCATTGCGGCTGTTTGTAAACCTCGACACAACATAAAGCATGGAAGCAAGGAAGAGGTGTGCCGGCGTAACACCAATTTCATTGCAAAATTTTGAAATGTGGTGCATATCAAAAGGAACAGAGAATATGACCGGCCTTCCGTTTTCGGGCAGGCCTCCCAAATCCGGGGTAATTTTATCGGCACTTTCGCACTTTGAAAGCATATCCGAAATATAAGTTTCAGCCGCCTTAAAAGCTGCACTCGACCTGTTTTCTGCTTCATCACGCACATAGTCGAAATAATCGTAGGTTTCACTTTCTATCTCTTTTCCCTCGTAAGCATCCTTTACAGCTTCTGCAAATAAACCGAAGGAAGCGCCGTCAAAAATAATATGGTGAAATTCGGCAAACAAATAAACGGCTTTTTCTGTTTCGATAACCTCCGCTTTAAAAAGCTGCGTATTCATCAACTTGTAAGGTTTTACAAAATCCGCCTTGTATTTTTCAATCGCACTTTCACGCATCTTTTTGACGGGTACGGTGAAATCGCCTGCATGCCGTTTGATTTGTACAACATCGTCATTTTTCACACCGATGCGTGTAAAAATATATGGATGCGCGGACAGCACGTCGGTTACAGCCTTGGCAAGTTTTTCTGCACAGAAAGAAGCAGGAAACTCATAGTAAAAAGGAATATTGTAAAAGGTATCATACGGATGCTTCATACACTCTGAATATACGCCGTATTGGGTATAAGAAAGAGGCGCATATTCTTTTTTTGGGGGGGCTGCGGACATGCCGCCTCCGGAGTTTTTTTGTACAGCAAGAAGATTTTGCGCAATTTCAGATTCAAGCCATAACACAGAACATCCCTTCATCAGTGTTTGAATTTCTGCGTTGTACCCGAACGCCTTATTAAGCTCTACGGCAAGCTTGATTACAGTAAGAGACGTCATACCGCAATGCATAAGGTCTGCGGAAACGTTTATTTCCCTTGTACCAATAATTTTTTCTATAATATCCAATATTTTTTCCTGGAGCAAAGTCAGCGGATACCCTGTCTTCTCCGCAGTCGCTTCAACTGCTGCAGGCTGCATTTCCGGCAGTTTTCTTCTGTCGACTTTTCCATTTACATTAAGGGGAATGCTGTCAAGCTGCATAATCGCTTCAGGCACCATAAAAGGCGGTTTCTTTTCTGCGATAAAGCGTTTGAGGCTGTTAATGTCAACCGTGCTGTCTGAAACAACATATGCAGCTATGTACTTTCCACCCGCCGGCTTATCTTTGGCAACAACGGTTGCATCCTGAATGCCGTCAAACTCCCGGATAACCGCCTCAACCTCAGTCAGTTCAATTCGGTAGCCGCGGATTTTGACCATTCCGTCACGTCTGCCTACATAGGCTAAATTCCCGTCGTTCATAAACCTAACAATATCGCCTGTATGGTAAAGAACATTATATCTTTTATGATGTTCAAAAGGATTTTTTACATATACCTTTTCTGTCTGTTCAGGACGATTCAAATAACCGCGGGATACAAGATCGCCCGCAACGCACAACTCGCCTACTGCTCCTGCAGGCAGCATTCTAAGCTGTTTGTCAACAACATACAGATGCGTGTTGTCAACAGCTTTTCCGACGGGAACCGGGTCATAATATTTGTCCACAGGAAACGCGGTGGTTATAATGGTACATTCGGTCGGGCCGTAAAGATTAAAAAACTTCACACCTTCCACTGGCGTAAAAGGCACTAATTTTTCTCCGCCTGCACCTATAATTTTAAGCGCAATATTCTCTATGGAAGTCATAAACGCCCTGCCAACCTGCGTTGTCATAAACATTTTGTCAATACCGTGTTTTGCACAGTAATCATTTATCCACACCAAGTCCAGGCGCTTTTCTTCAGGAATAATATACTCTGTTGCGCCAGCAGACAAATATGGATAAATGTCTATCATATGGGCGTCAAAACCATAGCTTGCGTATGCCGCCGTGGCGCTTTCATTGGTAATTTCAAAAATTTTATGTCCCCAATGAATAAAGTTCGTTATATTGCGGTGGTTAAGCATACACCCCTTCGGCACGCCTGTAGAACCCGATGTATAAAGCAGGACAAACAAATCTTCCGGAGCCGGGCTTGGCAACGCAATATTGCAGGCAGGAAGACTTGCAATCTCACTGATCTTCAGAATTTCCCCCTTAAAATCAGGGACAAGATGCAGCAGTTTTTCATCTGCAAGCATGATTTTCGCATTTGCATCCTTTATCATAAACTGCAACCGTTCTGACGGATGCGTAGGATCAAGCGGTTCATACGCTGCACCCGACTTCAATACGCCGATAGCGCAGATTGTCATATACTCACAGCGCTCTACAAGCACAGGAACAGCGTCTTCCGTGCCGTAGCCCTTGTCACGAAGATATTTCGCAATCTTGTCTGTTATTTCATCAAGCTCTTTATACGTGTAGCGGTTCTCTTTGAACACCAGTGCTGTTTTGTCGGGCCGAAGCTTTACCTGCTCATGAAATAAATCTATAAACCCAATACTGAAATCGCAGTTGGTTTCTGTCTGACGATTTATTTCAAAAATTTTCTCCCTGCTGCGCGGGGATACAAGATCCATTTCAGAAAGCTTTGATTTTTTCATCATTTCACGAATGATCAGCACAAACATATCGGCAAAAGATTGGATGGTTTCCTGCTCATATAGATCGCTGCGATATTGAAATTCTATTTCAAATCCGCCGTGGCTTTTAAAGACCATAATGGAAAGGAGCGCTTGCGCACTGTTAACAGGAATACTTTCCATATCAAGCGTTTCTCCCGCAAGTTCAAAGCTGTTGAAGGTGTCGGACTGATATACAAACATAATATCCGTATCCAGCCCGTATTTTGTGGCGAGTTTTACAAAGGGGTAGCAGTCATTTTTGATGGAGGCGCGAAGGTTATTTTCCACAGACACAAGGTAATCGGCTACGGCGGCGTTTTCGTCAAACTTTGTGTATACAGGCAGTGTACGCACCATCATACCAATCGTGTTTTTCATACGTCCATCATGCCGCCCGTGGTTTACGGTGCACACAACGGTCTCATCCTGTCCTGTAAATTTCGCCACCGCGTATTCACAAGCCCCCAAAAAGAGCGTATTTTCCGTGATACCTTTTGCTTTTACAAAGCTGCTCACATTTTCATTTGACAAATCATGAGAGAGAAATCTTGTAAATCTCTTACACGGCTTGTTTTCAACCGTTTTGTCCTCCTGAAAATCTGCAATCAGTTTGGAACTGACCTCCAGGCCGTTAAAGATGTTATCAAAATATCCCTCCGCTTTACTGTATTTTTCTGTTTCTTCAAGCCTTTGCTCATAAAGCGAAAGTGCAAATTGTCCAAAGCGTTCTTTTTCAATTTTTTGCCCGTTATATGCCAAAGAAATTTCATTGCAAATGACGGCTGCCGAAGTGCCGTCAAAAGCAATATGATGAAAATCCATTGCAAAACAATAGGCCGTTTCCGTTTCAAAGATGACAAAACGAAACAGCTGATCGCTTGTAAGATCAAAGGGTTGCACAAAAGCCTTTTTTGCACTGGCAAGCTCTGTGTCTTTGGTTGCAATAACCGGAATATCCACTGTTATAGCGCGCCTGCGCATCATTGGCGTACCTGTAGCGGTATCAATCACAAAACAAAAGGCCTCGTGATTTTTCACCGCCTTTTCAACAGAGGAAATAAGGGTGCGAATATTGATTTTCGAGGTTTTGCTAAAAGTATAGCAGCAGGGCGTATTGTACATGGTTCCCTGGGGATTTCTGATGCAGGCAAGATAAACGCCCATCTGGCTTGGCGTTAACGGATACAGCTCCTGCGCAATATCCGCACAACCGGCAATCAGATCTTCATCTGCATTTACCAGATTTTCTGAAATATGCCTGGGTGTTTTATATTCAAAGATCATATCGGTTGAAAGCCCTGCCATTTCACATGCATTCTGGAGCATCATAACCTTGATCGAATCACCGCCAAGATCAAAGAAGCTGTCGTTTATCCCAACCCTGCCGCAGTGTAAAACCTCCTCAAATTTTTCACAGAGCAGTTTTTCTGTTGCATTTTGGGGCGCAACATATTCTGCTTTATACACGGAAGCATCCGGTTTTTCCAGTGCAAGCCTGTTGATTTTTCCGTTTGCATTAAGGGGAAATTCCGCAAGCTTTACAAAGAACAGCGGAATCATATAATCAGGCAAAGCTGTGCGCAGATGGCTTTTAATGGTCTCAACCGTTACGCTTTCGCCTTTAAAATATTCCACAAGGTAGTTCTGGCCATATTCGTTTACAAAAGACTTTACGACCGCTCTTTCAACACCGCTTATGTTCTGTGAGCAAACCTCAATTTCGCCAACCTCTACCCTCTGGCCATTAATTTTAACCATCCAGTCCTTTCGGTTGACATATACAATATTACCGTCGTCCAAACGTTTAACGATATCGTTTGTATGAAACAAAATTTTGTCAGCGTTGCACGTTGCATACGGGTTGGGCTGATATGCCTTTGCAGTCTGATCCGGAAGATTCAGGTATCCGTCTGAAATAGCCCCGGCAACGCAAAGCTCGCCCTCCTCTCCATCTTTGACAGGTTGGCCGTTTTCATCCAGGATATAAACGCTTATACCGCTTACGGGCTTGCCTATCGGTGTATTACCATAGTTTTTGTCAACCGTAAAGGCAAGCGCGAGCAGAGTTTCGCTTGCACCGTAAATGTTGATAATTTTATATGCATCGCTGTATTGGTTGCAGAGCCTTTCTCCAACGGTTTTTACCGTTTTTAAAGTTTTGCTCTTGTTTTTGTAAACCTTAAGCTGGCCGGGATTGATATATGCGTTTGTAATGCCGTATTTTTCCATTGCGTTTTCAAGGAAACGAACGTCTTTTCTTTCTTCATCGTTAAGCATAACAATAGTTGCGCCGGCAAGCAGCGGAATATAGTTTTCCGGTACAGATACGGAAAAGCTATGCGTGATGGTGCTAAGACAAACATCCTGATCGGTGGTCTGCTCAATTTCAAGCTGTCTTACCAAGCTGTGATAAAGGGATTTCTGTGAATGAATGATCCCCTTGGGGTTGCCGGTAGAGCCGGACGTATAAATTACAAAGCCCCTGTCCGTACCGCAAAGCTCTGCAATTTCTTCATAAGGCGCGTTATTTTTACATGCAGCAACAAAATCTTCGTCAATTACAATGCTGCTTGCACAATCTTTTTTTATGTACGCAACCCTGTCCCTGGGATAATCTGTAATCAGCGGGGTAAATGCGCAGCCGGCCTTCATAATTCCAATTTCGGCCGCTATGTACTCGGTGCATCTTGGCATAAGCACAGGAATAATATCGCCCTTTTTGCACCCCTTTTCTATAATTCCCCTGGCAATTTTCCCACTCAATTCATCAAGTTGCCTATAGGTAGTGATGCGTCTTCCACTGCGATCAATCAAAGCTGCTTTGTCTGCATACCTTGAAAAGGAATCCTTTAAACGGTTTATTAATATTTGCATTTTCTCACCCCATCATTTCGATTAAACGACTATTTTCATCTGATTCATGCCCAAAACGCGGGTATAATCAAAGCTTTTGCATATAGTATGATTGATTTCTTCTGTTTTTATTTCATAACCGTTGCTTCTTAATAAAACAATATAGTCATTTTTTTCACGATTCACTCTTATATCTGTTTCAACCAGCCTGCCTCTTTTTGCTCCCAACGCTTTTACAAAAGCAAGAACCTCTTTTGTTGCCAAAATAATTTTTTCCTTCGTCTGGTAATCTACAGCCGCAAGCTTTTCTGCCATATAAGACTCGATCTCTCCGTTGGGGAAAGCAGAATTTACCGAGAAAGACAAAACCTCATTTTCATCGTTGTTTTCAATCAGATAGATATTTTTATATCTGCCGTTTGACCTTTTAACCATAACAAATACCATAACGGCTATAAAAAGCAAAGTTCCATACTGTGCCGCCACAAGCGTAAGCCAAATCCCTGTAATACCGAAAATCTCACTTAACACATATGCACAAGGAACAATGATGGCGATACCGTTTACAATGGAAATGGTAAGCGATAGAAACTTTTTCTTTGTTGCCATAAAGTAGTACATCAACAGAAAGGAAAGTGCAAGACCTGGAAATGACAGAGAGCTTATCCGCAAAGCCGGAACGGCAAACAACATTTCCTGCGCCGTCTTGTCGCCAAACATCTGTGCAACAAATTCCGGCATGCCTTCAATTATAAGCATGATCGCTACGCTTGCAGTCAACAAAATCAGCACGGCTTTTTTAAAAGCATACTGGATGCCGGTAAAATCCTTTTCCCCAAGCAGCACACTTACGATTGGTATCATTGTCTGAGAAGCGCCCGTTACAAATGCAGATACAAATATCTGACACATGGAAATTACAGACATTGCAACCATACCGTTTTTTCCCGCCTCGTTTTGAACCATACTGTTCAGATAAAACATTTTAACCGTAATCAGCAGTGTTCCAAGCGCACCTGAAACACCTGTTGCAAACAGCAGCCCCAGCTTTACAAAGAATTCTTTTATATTTTGAAAAACAGAAAAATCAAAATGAAGCGTATTTCTTCTATCTTTAAAATGTGTAAGCATAACAAAAAACGCAATTATGTTCCCAATTACTGTAGCAATGGAAGAACCGATAATCCCCATACGAAACGGCCCCATAAGCACAATATCCATAACAAGGTTTACTGCATTGGAAAGAATAATCAGATTTGAGGCAAAGTTTGGCCTGCCGTCGCTTCTTATGCAATGCACCGCGCTTGGCAATAATAAGGAAAAAGGAGTTCCGGCGATTACGGGTATGTAATACAGGAGCAGCTCGTTTTTAAGTTCAGGAATGGAAGTAAAAATGGACGCGATTGGATCAAGCAATAAAAACTGCACGGTCATAAGAACTGCGCTGAGAAATAAAAGCGCGATAAACGCAACTGTAAACGTTTTGTCGGCGCTGGCCTTATCGTTTTTTCCTTTCGCATAGGAAATGATTGTAGATGCGCCCAGGCCAAATAATATCGTCATAGAAAAGTAAAACTGTATAACAGGCGAAAGTAAATTGATCGCTGCCATGGATGTACTTCCCACCATATGCCCTACCAATATAGAATCCACCATAACAGCAATATTATTTGCCATTGCAGTAAGTACCGTAGGTATAAAATATTCAAGATATTTTTTATTAATAATATTTCCGTTTCTTTTCAAAGCATGCTCAGACATTCTTTCAATACCCCGTTTGCTCCATTTGTACAATTTATAAAATCATTATACATTTCATACATTCAGCAGTATTACTTCACCCACGTATAAATTCACTGCGCATTGAACACATAAACGCAATAAAAATTCAGGTGTAAATCTTCTGCTTTCTTTTACAGCGTTTTGGCAGCACAATTTTCTGGCCGTGTTCCAAGAAAATCTTTTTTTACAAATCGTGCAGTTCAAATACTGCCCGCTGCAGCATTGCCAAAATTTGAAACAGCCAATTTGCAGCAACTACACACAAAACTTTATGTTTATAATAGCATACTGTATTTTTTAAATCTACAGTTCGTTACAAACAAGCTAAAAAAGGCGCAAACGGTATACAAAAATGCACATCGTTTACGCTACTTTTTCTGTGCTCCAGCCCCGCCATTGCGCATTGTAGCCTGTAGGCACCCTATCGCTTTCGCCGCCTAGCTTTAACGACTGCCACACTTTTTCATCTAAGGCGCCATAAAGATTTTTTTCTGTTTCACTTTTCAAATAGGCATTCAGGCTGCTTACAATTCCTTCCATGTAAAATGCATCGTAGTCGCAAAATTCCGCACTGTCGTCAATATTTGCCATTGCAATAATGTCCGCCTGTTCCGCATTGGCTTGCATTTTTTGCACAGCCTCCTGATATTTTTTACTGTAGGATGTAACATCGCGTTTTTTCTCTGTTGCCGCCATCGATCTTTCAAGCATAACCACTTTACCGTCTGCATTTACAGGATTGCATCCGGCTAAAAAAAGAGCAACGATCAACAAGATCATCAAACAGGCCGCGCTTTTCAACTTTTTTCTATCCGTTTTTTACAATTTATATACCTTCTGATTCTTTATCGTTTATTTTTCACAGAAATATATAAACATAATGACGATTTACAAATATAAAATCAACTGTTCTGTGATAACTGGCTATTTTTTGTTATAATTTGTTTTTTATTAAATTTTTCAATCTATTCATGCATAAATTGAGAATATAAAAAACTCTTTTTGGCTCACCTATTATACTGTTCGTTTTTCAACGGCATACGGTTTTTTCTCGCATTTTGCCATACAATAATCAGGGACAATACAACGTTTTATAGAAATTTGCGGTTTTCAGGGTCGGGTGTTCTTTTAAAAAAAGAGGTATGCATACACTTTTGTACGGGCCTTTGTTCATACTGTCTTTTCGCCATTTTCCACCCCGCTTTCTATGGTAGCATAGTTATGTTTTGCCATGCGTAAAAATGCCACCATTCAATGCAACAAACAATTTGCAGAATTTATGCCCATTATAAAAAACTTTTGTAGGATACAACTAAATATTAACTAAATTCTTTGTAATTTAAATTTGTAAATCTATTGAAATTACACTTAAAAATTGCTATTATATTCTAGAGGGATTGTTATATATTGGCAATTTTATGCAAAAATTTGCTTTTGTGCAATATTTTGTCGAGCATGGTTACATCTGCTTATGCTTGTAATTTATGATAGCAAATGCGGAAGGAGAACGGATAATGGCTGAAAAAAAAGAAAGCACGCACGCCGCGGTGTTGGACGAACGTACGCCGCTGGAGCTGTTTCTTGCAGGGGAAAGTATAAACGCCTATGAATACATGGGGGCGCATAAAAGTTACCGCGACGGGAATGACGGCGTGGTGTTCCGTGTTTGGGCACCAAATGCGTTGTCTGTTTCTGTGGCGGGTGATTTTAACGGTTGGGACAATACAGCAAATTTTATGGAGCGTGTGCAGCAAACCGGCGTGTGGGAATGCTTTATTCCCGACGTAAAGCAGTATCAGGCATATAAATATTGCGTGGAAACACCGTGGTTTGAAAAGCAATACAAAACAGACCCTTATGGTTTTCACTGCCAGACCCGCCCGGAAAACGCTACGCTGTATTACGATTTGGACGGTTACGAATGGAATGACGCAAAATTTTTGCAGAAAAAAACAGAAAAACCGCATTATGAGCGCCCCATGAACATTTATGAGGTACACGCTGGTTCCTGGCGCTTAAATGAGGACGGCACCCGTTACAGCTATAGAAAGCTGGCAGACGAGTTGATTCCTTATGTAAAAGATATGGGGTATACGCACATTGAATTTATGCCGCTTACCGAATACCCTTACGACGGCTCCTGGGGCTACCAGGTAACCGGCTACTATGCGCCCACCTCGCGTTACGGTACGCCGCATGATTTTATGTATTTTGTCGACCAGTGCCACCAGGCCGGCATTCAGGTTATTTTGGATTGGGTTCCCGCGCATTTCCCGCGGGATGCACATGGTCTTGCAAAGTTTGACGGAACCTGCTGCTATGAATATGCCGACACAAGAAAGGGCGAACACAAGGAATGGGGCACGCTTGTATTTGACTACAGCCGGTACGAGGTCATCAGCTTTTTGACGTCCAGCGCCATGTTCTGGCTGGAAAAATACCATATAGACGGTATCCGTGTGGATGCGGTAGCCTCTATGCTGTATCTGGATTATAACCGGAGCGACGGGCAATGGGTCGCAAATAAATACGGCGGCAAGGAGCATTTGGAAGCCGTGGATTTTTTGCAGAACCTCAACGCACGAATTGCCGCGCGCCATCCGGAGGATTATATGATTGCAGAAGAATCGACCTCCTGGCCGCTTGTTTCACGCCCCGTAGAGGACGGTGGGCTTGGCTTCAACTACAAATGGAACATGGGCTGGATGAACGATATGCTCCATTATATGTCTACCGACCCGCTGTATCGCCCTTATCATCACGATAATTTAACCTTTTCATTCTTTTATGCTTTTTCAGAAAATTTTCTGCTGCCTATTTCCCATGATGAGGTGGTCTATGGCAAAGGCTCCCTGATCAATAAAATGCCAGGCGCTTATGACATGAAGTTTGACGGCGTAAGGGCTTTTATGGCCTATATGATGATCCATCCCGGGAAAAAGCTGACGTTTATGGGGTCTGAGATTGGACAGTTTGATGAATGGGATTCCAACGCCAGCCTGCAGTGGAATTTGCTGGATTTTGAAAAACACCAGCAGCTTCATCTGTTTTTTAAAGAGCTCAACCACTTTTACCTGCAAAATCCCACCATGTACGAGGTTGATTTTTCCTGGGAAGGCTTTTCGTGGATTCATCATAACGACTATATGCAAAGCGTGATCGCCTTCCGGCGCATGGATAAGAAGGGCAACAACTTAATTGGCATATGCAATTTTCAGCCTGTCTATCGCGAAAATTATCGCATTGGCGTGCCACAAAACGGTATCTACGCCGAGGTATTCAATACAGATGATGCGCGTTTTGGCGGCAGCGGCATTACAAACGGAGATAATATAGACGCCTCCGGCGAAGAAATGCACGACTGCGACCAGTCTATTACAATTAATCTTCCGCCGCTGTCTGTCATGTATTTTTCATGCGTGCGGAAAAAGCCACCCAGAAAGAAAAAAACATCTGCAAAAAAAGCCGCGGCAAAGCAGCCGGCGCAGAAAGAAAAAGGTTCCACAGAAAAATAGTCCGTCTTAAACCTTATCGGTTCCAAAACGCTGCGCAGCATCCCGGCGTTTTGTAAAATAAACGTGTTATCTGGAGGTATAGAAAAATGTATCCAAAGCAAGAAGTTGTCGCCATGCTGCTTGCCGGCGGCCAGGGCAGCAGGCTTGGCGTCCTGACCAAAAAGCTTGCAAAGCCCGCCGTACCTTTCGGCGGCAAATACAGGATTATTGATTTCCCCCTGTCAAACTGCGTGAATTCCGGCATTGAAGCCGTAGGCGTTCTTACGCAGTACCAGCCGCTTGTTTTAAACGAGTATATTGGCAACGGCCAGCCCTGGGATCTGGACGGCATGCTGGACGGCGTGCACTGTTTAAGCCCCTATCAGCAAGTCGGCGGGGCGGACTGGTACACAGGCACCGCCAATGCCATTTACCAGAATATCAATTTTATTGAACGTTACGACCCTGATTATGTGGTAATTCTTTCAGGGGATCATATATATAAAATGGACTATTCCAAAATGGTCGCCTTTCATAAAGAGCACCAGGCAGACTGCACGATTGCAGTGATTGATGTTCCGCTGCAGGAGGCCTCCCGCTTTGGTATTTTAAACACGAATCCGGATGGCTCCATTTATGAATTTGATGAAAAACCCAAAATGCCAAAAAGCACCAGCGCTTCTATGGGCATTTACGTATTCAGCTGGGATAAGCTAAAAAAATATCTGACTCTTGATGCACAGACAGAAGAATCAAGCAACGATTTTGGGAAAGATGTTCTGCCCGCCATGCTCAAGGCGGGCGAGCGCATGTTTGCTTATCAATTTGAAGGCTATTGGAAAGACGTAGGTACAATTGACAGCCTTTGGGAAGCCAATATGGATCTTTTGGATCCAAACGTGCCACTTGATTTAAGCGAGGACAACAATAAAATTTATTCCAGAAACCCCGTTATGCCGCCGCATTATATTGGAGACAATGCAAAAATTCAAAATTCCCTGGTTGCAGACGGCTGCAATATTTACGGCGAGTTGGAATTCTCTATTCTTTTCGCCGGCGTAACCGTAGAAAAAGGCGCCGTGGTCACCGATTCCATTTTGATGCCAGGCGCTGTAGTAGAGGAAAACGCCGTGGTGCAATATGCAATCGTCGCAGAAAACGCCGTAATTGGTAAAAACGCCGTGATTGGAGCAAGACCCGAGGATATCAGCGATAAGAACGAGTGGGGTGTCACCGTAATAGGCGACAACCTGCATATTGGCGCAAACGCCGTCGTGCCGCCCAAATCGATGATAGATAAGGACATTGAGGAGGTGCAGGCAAAATGAGGGGAAACAATGTGCTTGGACTGATTTTCCCAAACATATACGACGAGCTGATCCCTGAACTTACGGCTCGGCGCACAATGGGTTCTGTCCCCTTTGGCGGCAAATACCGCCTGATTGACTTTCAGCTTTCTAACATGGTTAATTCCGGCATTAATAATGTCGGCGTAATTACAACCAGCAATTTCGCTTCTCTTATGGATCATGTAGGGTCTGGCAAAGCGTGGGATCTTTCCAAACGCCGGGGCGGTTTGACCATACTTCCGCCGTTCAGCCAGGGAAACAGTAAATTTAACACCCCGATTGAAAACATTTACGGCGTACGCGGTTTTATCAACAACTCCTCCGAAGAATACGTATTGCTTAGTGAGTGTAATTGCGTTTACAACATGGATTACCATAAAATGCTCACTTTCCATATTTCTTCTGGTGCAGATATTACCATGATGTATAGAAACGGTAAAATCCCCACACAGGCGGAAGCACCGATGATTCTGTCTCTTGGCACAGACAGCCGCATTGAAGAAATGCTGATCCGCCCCAAAACATCGGAAGACGACGGTGCATGCAATTACGCGGTCGGCTGTGTGCTGATGAAACGCGACCTTCTGCTGGAGCTCGTTACCGATTGTATCAGCCGCAATAAGCTTGACTATAAGCGCCATATGCTGCAGGATAATGTGCGCAATTATAAATTTTACGGATACGAATTTTGCGACTACAGTGCGATTATCTGTTCTATGGATGATTATTTTAAAGCAAACATGTCGCTGATGCAACCGGGAATCCGCGCACAGCTTTTTAACGGTTCGCGTCCTGTTTATACAAAGGTGCGCGACGACATGCCCAGTAAATACGGTCTTGGATCTTCGGTAGAGAATTCCCTGATCGCGCAGGGCTGTGTGATCGAAGGCGAAGTAAGCAACTGCGTGATCTCTAAAGGCGTGTATATTGGAAAGGGCGCAAAAGTTTCCAACTGTGTGATTATGCAGGACACAAAAATCGGCAAAAACGCCAGTTTAAATTATGTGATCTGCGATAAGGACGTTGTTGTAAAAGACGGCCGCGCTTTAATGGGATATTCTTCCTACCCCATTTACATTGCCAAGGCAAGCGTTGTATAATAAGGTTTAAGCAATTTACACAGCGGACACAAAAGCGGTGATTCCGCTGTGTTCTCTACCTGGTGAAAAACTTGCATATGTGCAAAAAACGGGAGGTCTTTATTTTGAGGATTTTATATTGTACAAGTGAAGCCAACCCCTTTGCAGGTTCCGGCGGGCTTGCCGACGTGGCGGGCGCGGGTTCCCTGCCAAAGGCGTTGTGCCAAAGGCAGATTGACTGCCGGGTGGTTATGCCGCTTTATGGCGATATTCCGCAGTCGCTGCGCGACAGTATGCGCTACATTACAAACTTTACCGTGCCGGTAGCCTGGAGAAGGCAATACTGCGGTGTATTTGAAGCACACTACAACGGTGTGATGTTTTATTTTATAGACAACGAATATTATTTTAAACGGTGCGGCCTGTATGGTTTTTATGATGATGCAGAACGCTTTGCCTTTTTTTCCAGAGCAATTATGGAAATGCTGCCATACGTAAACTTCCACCCGGATTTGATTCATTGCAACGATTGGCAGACAGCGCTTGTCCCTACCTACTATTACTTGTTTTATTCACATAATCCATGGTACCATAATATTAAAAGTGTTTTTACGATTCATAATATTCAGTATCAGGGGAAATATGGATGGGAAGTCAATACAGAATGCGTAGGAGTTCCACCTGCAGACACCAAGCTTCTGGAGCAGGATGGAAAGCTGAATATGGTAAAGGGCGCAATTGAAACCGCTACACGCGTAACAACTGTAAGCCCCAGCTACGCCAAAGAAATACTGGACCCCTGGTTTGCTTATGGGCTGGACACAATTCTGCGCAACCGGCAGTATAAGCTGTGCGGTATTTTAAACGGCATTGACAACGCAAGCTACGACCCGGCTACAGATTACCAGCTGTATCAAAATTATTCTGTAAACGATATGCGCGGCAAAGGCGAATGCAAACGCGCACTGCAGGAGCGGCTGGGGCTGGCGCAGCGGTCCGACATTCCAGTAATTGCGATGGTATCGCGCATGGTGGGACACAAAGGCCTGGATATCGTCCGGCTGTCTTTGGATGAGATTATGTGCGACCACGACGTACAATTTGTAATTTTGGGCTCCGGCGACCGGGAATATGAGGACTTTTTCCGCCATATGCAGTGGAAATATCCCGGAAGGCTGTGCGCATGTATTGGATTTATTCCTGAACTTGCCAGAAAAATTTATTCGGGTTCTGACATTTTCCTGATGCCCTCCAAAAGTGAACCGTGCGGCCTGTCACAGATGATCGCCTTACGCTACGGCTCCGTTCCGGTAGTCCGGGAAGTCGGCGGCCTGCGCGATTCAATTCACGACAGCCTGGACGGACACGGCAATGGCTTTACCTTTTCAAAATACGAGGCCTACGATATGGTGCAGTGCTTAAAGCGTGCAATCAATGGCTACTGGAACCGTGAGGGGTGGCAAAAGCTTGTCCGCCGTTGTATGGAAAGCGATAATAGCTGGGCGCGCAGCGCAAATGATTACATTAACGTATACCGCGATACAATAGACCATTGGAAATAACCAATCCCTCTCTATAAAAGATGGCGGGTCGAACCCGGCCTGCCGTCTTTTATGTGCAAACCGTTTACCACCTATTTCTGTCTGCCTTCTTTATTTGCAATCTTTTTCAAAACATGGATTGACTTTATTTTATAAAACCAGTAAAATTTGGATATTACAAGACTCTGTATGGTGTCCAGGCATACCGGCCTGCACAAATTTTCACGGAAAGGGATGGTCTTATGCGTCGGATCAGGAAAAAGGCCCTGGCTGTTCTGGCTTTGTTTATTCTTTGCGCCGCCACGCTCTGCTCCTGCACAACAGAACAACCCACACCGGATCCAGATGCCATTATTGGTCAATGGGAATACTGGGATCAGGTCTGGTGTGAATTTAACGAGGATGGGACCTGCCTGATAGGCGGTACAACCGGCACCTACAGCGTAAACGACGATATGGTTCTGACAATGACGCCCACGGGCGGCGATCCACAAATCTTTGCATGGGCCGGGCGCAAAGAGAATGTTACAACCGACAATTGGTTTATAGAAAACGGCGCGCTTTATATGAACGGCGGCGTATACCAGTGGATAGAGCCCAAAACCGAAAAAGCTACACAGGCTGTTACACAACCGGCTACGCAAAACAGTACAGCACAAACGTAAATTACAACATGGAAAAAGGGACAGAGAATTCTCTCTGTCCCTTTTCTATAAATTTTTACACACTTACGGTGGACATGGTATAAAGGCAATACAGACCTGTATTGCCTGTTCTGCCTGCCATGCCATGTAAATTTATTCCTCGTTCCAGGAATACATTTTTCTAAGCTCCTTGCCGACTGCTTCAAGCTGGTGTTCCGCTTCTATACGGCGGCAGGAATTGAAATGGGAACGTCCGACTTTATTTTCGTTAATCCATTTGGAGGCAAACGTACCGTCCTGTATTTCTGTAAGAATTTTTTTCATTTCCTTTCTGGTTTCCCCTGTGATCAGGCGTCTGCCAGTTTCATAATCGCCAAATTCCGCTGTGTCAGAAATAGAATACCGCATCATGCTGAAGCCGCCCTTATAAATCAGATCGACAATCAGCTTCATCTCATGAATGCATTCAAAATAGGCGTTTTCAGGCGCATAACCAGCTTCTACCAGCGTTTCAAAGCCCGCTTTCATCAATGCGGTAACGCCGCCACACAAAACTGCCTGTTCGCCAAAAAGGTCTGTTTCCGTTTCCGCCTTAAAGGTGGTTTCCAAAACGCCGGCCCTGCTTCCCCCAATACCCGCAGCATAGGCAAGGCCGATATCTTTCGCTTTTCCTGTTGCATCCTGGTATACAGCGATCAGACAAGGTACGCCCTTGCCTTCTGCATATTCGCTCCTGACCGTGTGCCCGGGCCCTTTTGGCGCGATCATAAAGACATCAACATTTTCGGGCGGAATAATCTGCTGATAATGAATATTAAAGCCATGTGCAAACGCAAGCGCCTTCCCCTCCGTCAGATAGGGGGCAATATCATTTTTATAAAGTTCAGCCTGTTTTTCATCGTTAATCAAGATCATAATAATGTCGGCCGCCTTTGCCGCTTCTGCCGCAACCATGACCTTTAAACCGGCGGCTTCTGCTTTTGCCCAGCTCTTGCTTCCCTTATACAGGCCGACAATCACGTTTACGCCGCTTTCATGCAGGTTCAGCGCATGCGCATGCCCCTGACTGCCGTAACCGATAATTGCAACCGTCTTGCCGTCCAAAAGGCTTAAGTTACAATCTGACTGATAATAAATTTTTGCCATCGTAAATTCCTCCTTACTGTTTTTCGGCAAATAATAAAAAATGGTTCTATATGAAATCTGTTAAACCGTGCTCAGCGGGCCGTAACCGCGCCCTTATCTATGGCGACGGTGCCTGTTCTGACGATTTCACGGATACCATAAGGCTTTAAAAGACTGATCAGCGTTTCTGTGTTTTCCAGTGTATCTGAACATTCCAGCGTTATTGTGCCTACTGCTACGTCCACAATCTTAGCCTGCATCATTTCTGCAATTTTCATTATTTCAGGTCTTTTGGCTGTGGAACAATGCACCTTAATCAACGAAAGTTCCCGGCTGATATAGGTTCCTTCCTCAAAGGTTTTTACCTTAATCACTGGTATGACCTTATTCAATTGCTTTTCCAGCTGCTCAACTACATATTCGTCGCCGTCTGCGACAATGGTAATCCTGGAAACCTTTGGATCGTTTGTTACTCCCACCGCCAGACTGTCAATATTAAAGCCCCTGCGGGAGAACAAGCCGGAAATTTTACTTAAAACGCCTGCCTGGTTTTCTACCAGAATAGAAAGTGTATGCTTCATAATTACAATCCTTTCAACGGACCTGTTTTCAAATCAGATGGAGGGCGTTTCCGGGCTGACATTGCACACAAGCATATAAGAACCGTTGTGGGCAAGCATTTCTTGCGCTGCGCGCAGAGCGTCCTCATTTGAGTTCACCATTGCGGAAGGCAACTGATAAGCATCTGCAATTTTTAAAAAGTCGGGTGTGTTTTCATCCAGAAAGGTTGCAGCGTAGCGCCCGCCGTAGATATTTTTTTGCAGTTCCCGCACCATTCCCAGGCGCGTATTGCGCATAACAATAATTTTAATATTCAAACTATTTTGCGCAATTGTTCCCAATTCGTTCATGCTCATCTGGAACGCGCCGTCGCCACAGATAACAACTACTTCCCTGGATGGACGGGCAAGTTTAGCGCCAATTGCCGCCGGAATGGAATATCCCATGGTTCCCATACCGCCAGTTGTTAAAAAACGGCCTTCCTTAATACGAAAGTTGTTGGCGCACCAAATTTGGTTTTGCCCCACATCCGCCACTAAAATTGCCTTGGAAGGCAGCATGGCAGAAAGATCCGCCACAAAGCTTCTTGGCTCGACAAAGCCTTCAAATTGCACAGGCGTGCGGAAAAGCTCCTTTTTCCAACGCTGGACCGTGTCTTCCCAATGCTTTGGAATGTGGTAGTCCCCTGTTTCTTCAACCAGCTTGTCAATAACATTTTTCATGTCCCCCACAATCGGGATCGTTGTCTTTATATTTTTGCCGATTTCGGCAGGGTCGATATCTATGTGAATGATTTTAGAGCGTTCGGTCACCTGGTCGGGCGATGCAACCGCTCTGTCTCCCAGGCGTGCACCGCAGACAAGAATCAGGTCTGCTTCATGAATTGCACGGTTTGCAGCTCCTTTTCCATAGCTGCCGAGCATTCCAAGGTATTGATTGTGCTCAGACGGCATAACGCCGATCCCCATCATAGTAGAAACAACCGGAATCCCCGTTTTTTCTGCGAAAGCAACCAGTTTGAGCTTAATGCCAGAAGAAAGTACACCGCCACCGGCGCAGATAACAGGGCGCACAGAGTTCCTGATCAAACGTGCAGCCTTCTGAATTTGAATTGCATGCCCCTTAGTACTGGGTTTATAGCCAACGATCTCGGCCTTTTCCGGATATGTAAAAGACTCCAACTTGTTTTGCTGTATATCAATAGGAATATCAATTAAAACAGGGCCCGGGCGGCCTGTAGACGCAATATGAAAGGCTTCCTTAAAAACACGGGGCAAGTCCTCCGTGTGCTTTACAAGATAGCTGTGCTTCACAAAGGGTTCGCACGCGCCGGTTATGTCGGCCTCCTGAAACACATCCCGGCCTAAAAGGTCGCTCCTGACCTGGCCTGTTATTGCTATAATGGGAATAGAATCGATATACGCTGTGGCGATTCCCGTAATCAGGTTCGTAGCGCCCGGTCCGGAAGTTGCAACACACACACCTGGTTTTCCCGTCGCTCTTGCATAGCCGCTTGCCGCATGTACGGAATTTTGCTCCTGCCGGACAAGGATATGCCGTATAGAAGATTGAAAAAGGGAATCATAGAAAGGGCATATAGCAGCGCCAGGATAGCCAAAAACAATTGAAACGTCTTCGTTTTCCAGACATTTTACCATAATATCCGCACCGCTTATCATATCGCCTTTTCACTCCTGTCAAAAAATATCTGTTTCACGCTTTATTGCACGAAAAACAAAAACGTGTTTACAAATTATTATAATATGGTTGCCAGACAAGGTCAAGCGTTTTATGCAAATAAAGGAGCTATCGGTTGTACCGCTCGTCTGGCTGCCAGCTGTAAAAATTTTCGCTTCCCGGTTTTGTATTTTTCCGGCAAACAATTGGCGGGACCGGAAAAACCGGTCCCGCCAATTGTTCTCTATATTTTCTTGACGACCTTTTTCATTTTGCTGCACAGGTAAGAGATGGGAATCGTCAAAATCCCCCATAACAGGCTGTAAAGCGGACACACCTGCCCCCACAGGTTAAACGGCATGGAAGAATAATCCCATACGTCCATTTTCAGTATAATATTGACGACAACGCCTACTGCAAATTCTATGCTTGTAATGACCCCTGAACCAATCAGGCACTTTTTGAGCAGCGTAAGGCGCTGCGCTTTATTAAAAATGCGGAACAAAAGCAAAAAACATACGCCGCCTGTTATAATCATAGACCAGTGCGTATATCTGCGCCATAAAATTTCTATGATCCCATAGGTAAGCCCGCCAAAAGAGAACAAAACGCTGTTTTCTTTCAGTCTTTTCATAAAATAAAATCACCGCTTATATTTTTTGCACGGTGATTTTAAATATTCTACTGTGCGGTTGCCAGATTAATCCTTTGTTTCCGTCCGCTCTTGTTCAGCCGATTTTTTCATAATAAGCCTGGTAATACGCTGCTCAGACACCTCTGCAACCGTGATAAAAAGCGAATCAAACTGAAAGCTGTCCCCCTCGTTTGGAATACTTCCCAACATTTCCAGCACCCATCCGCCAACCGAAACACTTTCGCTTTGAATGGTTTTGGGGTCAAGTGCAAAAAGTTCCAGCATTTCGTCGATATCCATATCTCCGCTTATCTCATACGAGCCGTCTGAAAGTTCTTTATACATATGCTCAATTTCTTCGTCTTCGTCCCATATTTCGCCTACAATTTCTTCCAGCAGGTCTTCCATCGTTACAATTCCGACTGTTCCGCCATACTCGTCGGAAACAATAGCGATATTGAGCTTTTTATGCTTAAAGTCTGTTAATACCTTTGAAAGCTTCTTTGTCTTGTAAATAAAATACGCCGGTTGGATCAGCTCTTGAATATTGGGCGTTTCCCCGTTGACAATTGCCTCCAGAAAATCTCTGGTATGCAGTATTCCTATAACGTTGTCCAGTGTATCTTTGTATACCGGAATTCTGGAATAGCGCTCAGACAGGATCAGCTTTGCAATGTCGCGCACATCGTCGTTTACCTCAATAGCCGTAATATCTACACGCGGCGTCAAAACTTCCTGTACGGTTTTTTCATCAAAATCAAGTGCAGACTGTACAAGCTCGCGTTCCTGCTGTTCCAGCACGCCTTCTTCCTCAATGCTTTCAATAATATATTTCAGTTCATCCTCCGTTACAGAAGGGGTTTTTTCATTTTTATGCATCCTTTTAAGCGCGGCGCTTTTCATTTTAATAAAAATAAAAACAATTGGGGTAAATACCGTCATTAGAATCCGCAGTGCTTTTGCCGTAAACAGGCAATAGCTGTCTGCCCGCTCTTTTGCAATGCACTTCGGCATGATCTCCCCAAAGGTAAGCACCAAAAGCGTTACGGCACCTGTACTGATAGCGGCGCCCATATCTCCAAACAGATTGATACACAGTACCGTTGCAATAGAAGAACAACTAATATTGACAATATTGTTTCCAATCAGAACAGTTGTAAGTGCTTTGTCGTAATTTTCTGTAATATATAATGCATCTTTCGCCTTTTTGCTGCCGTTTTGTGCATCGTGCTTTAAACGGATTGTATTTACCGTAGAAAAAGCGGTTTCCACGGAAGAAAAAAAGGCGGAAAGTATAATGAGTATAAGAATGGCCACACTCATTATAATGTTTACTTCCAAAAAGTATCACCCCATATATGTTAAAAAAGATTCTTTGGAGAAATTGCCGCAAAGCTTTTTCCTTTCAGGACATACTATAGCATATCTGTATACAATTGGCAAATATCTATTTTTATGCCAAAAGGTATATAAGACTCTTGTGTATAACCACCGCAAAAGGCCGCCTGCAGGCGGCCTTTTGGTAAACGGAAAGAGATACGTTTCCATACTGTATGTTTTTTAATGCAGACAAAACTTTATACGGGATGCACTTTATTTGCCCTGTCTATATGCGCGCTGTCAATTCCAGCCTGCCGGTCGCGGCGCTTTTTAAAAAAGTCGAGTGCAACTTTTGGAAACTGCGCATAGGACAATACATCCTCTTCCTGCTCAATCCATTGTGGAATCTCTGCACGTAGCTTTTCAAGCTCGGGCTCCAGCAAATCTGCCGGGCGGCATTCTACTGGTTTTTCATCGCCAATAATCTGTTTTCTAAACGCTTTGTCAATTGGCATGGGCGTCGTTCCGTATTTGCCTGCCACAAGATCTTTAAATTCATTGGTACACATTTTGTACCGCTGGCCTGTAATCACATTAAATACTGCCTGCGTACCTACAATCTGGGAGGTTGGCGTAACAAGCGGCGGATAGCCTGCATCTTTTCTGACCCTGGGAACTTCGTTTAAAACTTCCGTCAGCTGATCCTCTTTTCCTGCCTGTTTCAACTGGGAAAGCAGGTTGGAAAGCATTCCTCCCGGTACCTGGTAAATCAGCGCGTTTGCATCCACTGCAAGCATTTTGGGATCCAGCAGTCCATTGTCCAAATATTTCTGCCGCAAGCCCATAAAATAATCGCGGATTTCATTTAAAAGGACCAGATCAAGCTCTGTGTCGTATTCCGTCCCCTGCAATGCTGCAACCATAGATTCCGTGGGCGCGTGCGATGTTCCCAACGCCAAAGGCGACATGGCCGTATCTATAATATCCGCGCCGGCTTCAATCCCTTTGAGCAGGCACATGGACGCAAGGCCGGACGTATAATGCGTGTGCAGCTGAATTGGCAAATTAACCTGCGCCTTAATGGCGCCGACCAGCCGCCTTGTTTCATATGGAGTCAGCAGCGCCGCCATATCTTTAATACAAATGGAGTCAGCCCCGGCGTTGGCAATGCGCTTTGCATAATCCACATAATAAAGCGTATTGAATACCGGCCCTGTTGTATAAGAAATCGCAACCTGTACGTGTGCTCCCTCTTTTTTGGCCGCCTTAATTGCGACTTCCAGATTTTTTATATCATTGAGGGCGTCAAAAATACGGATAATATCGATCCCGTTTGCAACCGAACGCTGTACAAAATATTCCAGCACGTCATCTGCATAATGGCGGTAGCCAAGCATATTTTGCCCCCTGAACAGCATTTGCAGCTTGGTATTCGGACAGTTTTTACGGATTATACGCAGTCTGTCCCAGGGGTCTTCGTTTAAAAAGCGCAGACATGCATCAAAAGTTGCACCGCCCCAACACTCCAAAGAGTGAAATCCCACCTGGTCAAGCTTTGGTAAGACAGGGAGCATTTCTTCTGTAGACATTCTGGTAGCAATCAATGACTGGTGCGCATCACGCAACACCGTTTCTGTAATCAAAATCTTTTTAGCCATAGCTGTTGGTCCTTCCCTTTCGGTTAAGATATAAAGGCTTTTTCCTGCCGGGCTATTTCAATACTACAAGTACTGTACCGGATTCCACGCTGTCGCCCTTGTTAACACTTACAGCCTCTACAACCGCATCACGCGGCGCCATAATTTCGTTTTCCATTTTCATTGCTTCCAGAACAACCAGAATATCGCCCTTGGAAACCTTTTGCCCCACACTTACAGCTACGGAAACGATTGTCCCGGGCATGGGGCACTTTACAGGCTCGCCCCCCAAAGCAGAAGCAGCCGCAGGCGCAGGCGGTGCTGCGGGCGGTGCGGGTGTGGGCGCCGCGGGTGCTGCAGGAGTTGCCGATGCGTCAATTTCTTCAACCTGTACGTTATATGCTGTGCCGTTTACCGTAATCTTTAAATTTTTCATGATGCACCATCCCTTTAATTGATCATTTTACCACTTATCATATATACTCATACAAAAAAGCGTTGCCATGTTACAGGATTGTTCCATGTTTTTTGGGCAGCCTGGAAACACGTTTGCCTGAAAGCATATCCAGCGCGGAAAAAAGCTTGTTTCTGGTATCCTGCGGCGCTATTACATCCTGCACATAACCGTTTGCTGCTGCTTTAAAGGCACTGCATTCTTTTTCTTTATATGTTTTTACCAACTCCTGGCGTGTATCCCTGGGAGCGTTCATTTTATCCTCCCACATAATCGCCGCGCCGGCTTCCGGCGGAAGCGGAGAAATAGCAGCATTTGCCCAAGCAAGCGTAACGTCTGTATTGGCGCCTGATCCTGCCACAGCGACATAAAATGCGCCGTACGCTTCACCCGTAATTACTGTTACCTTCACGGTTGTCGCGTCCGCATATGCGGCAGTCAGGTGCGAAGCTGCCTTTAAGCAGCCAAAGCCCTTGCTGTCTGCAAATGTCACGACCGGTATTGTAAAGGCGTCGCAAAATTTTACAAAACGGGCAATTTTTGTACAATCATCCTGCAGAAGCGTTTGCCCGTTTGTCTTTACCATACCAGCTACGCTTCCATAAAGCCTTGCAAAACCCACAACCGCGTTCTTACCAAACGCGCTTTGCAGTTCCAAAAAACTTCCGTTATCAAATACGGATTTGATTACGTCTGTATTTTGCGGATCTTCCGGTTCATCTGTATCGGCAGCCGGCGCAGGGCTAAGATTATTAGAGGGCATAAAGCCAAGCAAAGTTCTTGCCTTTTCAATTGCTTCTTCTGTATTTTTTGCCGTCAAATGTGAAAGGCCGTAATTTTCGGCATCTTCACAACTGCCGCCTTCCCCGTTTGTTGCCAGGGAAAGCCGGGCCTTTTCCGACAAAATAACAAAATCGGCGCCAGATGCGTTCAATGCGCCGATCCCCAGACAGGCGCCCAATACTACGGATATCTGTGGAACAACGCCAGACAGGGTAGAAACGCTGTTTAAAATGCTTCCAAAGGAAGACAGCATGTCCACCCCCTGCATAAGACGCGCGCCGGTTGAATCATACAGGCCAACCACAGGCGCGCCGGTTTTAACTGCAAGGCTATACAGCTTTTTGAGCTTTGCCGCCTGGGCGGTTGACATTGCGCCACCGGCTATGTCGCTATTCTGCGCAAAGGCAAATATTGGGCAGCCGTTTGCCATACCGTAAGCCGCTATAACCTCGGCATAGCCGTTTTCTGATTTGGCATAAGCGTCTATTTCTGAAAAAACGCCGCCATCAAACAGCAATTGCAGGTTTTTATAAGCCGAAGTGTTTTCAATTGCAGCCTTTGCCTGACTAAGCAACTGTTGCTTTTGTTCCATACTCATCCGTGTTCCTCCGTTCCTACTGCTAAATCAATAAAGCTATACAGATTTATTATAATAAAACCATGCAGAAACTACAAGCAGAAAAATCAGCCCCTACAATTTTTGCACTTTTTAAACAATTCTTTTAGTTCTATGGAATATTTTTGTCCATTTTGTTTAATCCCAAAACGAAACTGTATCGTTTCCGCCACAGCAAGTCCACAATCCAGCCCGGAAAGCATACGGTTAAGCGCATAAGACCCCGCCGCGCGAATGAGATATTCCGCTATTTCCGCAGAATCCTCTGCACCGCCATCCGGTGCAGGCCGGTTGGTACTTCCATATATCTCAAGAGCGTGCAGGTACAGCCTGTCCCCTTTTGGTTCTACCAATACAAAACCCAGAACGGTTCCGCGTTCGTCTGCCATTAGCAGTCTTGCATTCCCTGAAGAAATATGATATTTTTCAAAAACCGGCCCTGCTATGCCCGCTTCGTCTACAGGCTTTACGCACAGCATCGTACCAATCCTTTCTGTCTTAAAGTACCTGCGCCGTAGTGTTTGGCCTTGCAGACAACCTTTTTACTTCGTCTGTTGTCAGCTCACGCCATTTCCCCGGCGGCAACATGCCAAGTTTCACCTGGCCGATCGCCGTACGCCTGAGCCTTGCCACCTCCAGCCCAAGCTGGCCGCACATTTTCCGGATCTGGCGGTTTCGGCCTTCCCGGAGGATAACCTCCAATACACACTTTTGCTCCTGTTTTGTAATAACATGCACCTGGCATGGCGCTGTTTTTCTGCCATCCACCACCATGCCCGCGCACATCTGGTCAATCTGTTCGTCGCTGGCTACAGGACGAACCGTCACACGATACACTTTATAAACATGTTTTGCAGGATGTGTTACTTTGTTGGCGAATTCGCCGTCATTGGTCAATAAAAGCAGCCCTTCAGAATCTCTGTCCAGACGGCCCACAGGGTAAACCCGCGCCGGCACATCCGCGACAAGTTCTGCCACGCACTTCCTTCCCAATTCATCGTGCATTGTCGTTACATAACCCCGCGGTTTATACAGCATAATATAATAATATCTGGCCTTTGCACGCCCGGATACTTTCTTTCCCTTTACCAATACCTTATCATAAACAGGGTCCACCTTATCGCCTATTTGGGCGACTCTGCCGTTTACCTTCACGCAACCCTGCTCAATCAGTTCTTCTGCTTTTCTTCTGGACGTCACCCCGCAGTCTGCAAGCATCTTTTGCAGCCGGACCAGTTTCTTTTCCACCATCATTCCACCATTTTCTTTCATCCTTGCGCCATAGCCGCATGGGCTGTCAGGAAAAAAGATTTGAAAAAAACGCGCCGATTTTTTCAAAAAACCCTTTTTCTACCTGCTCATACGCATAAGCTCTATCTGCTACCAGGTCGTTTGACGCTACTTTTTCCCCGTTTAATGTGTATACAACCTTTCCAAGCACCTGCCCCGCTTCCACCGGCGCATAAACAAATGGCGGCAGGGAAACCTGCCTTACAATTTTGTCCTGATCTGCATTTGGTACAACAACGTCTGCCTTAGTATAGCCGCTTACACGGACATAATCCTCTTCTCCTCCTGCAAGCGGCAGTTTGATATGGCAGGCTGTGTCGTCAAAAGAGACGCGTGTCAGCTGCTCAAAGCCGTATTCATACATCTTTATATGGTCATTCCAGTCGTCCGGCGCGTGCAACGTTACCGCAATCAGCTTTACGCCGTCCTTTTCAGCGCTTGTTACAAGGCACCTGCCGGCTTTGTCGGTAAATCCGGTTTTTCCGCCCGTACAGTATTCGTACATAGACAAAAGCCGGTTATGGTTATTATAAGTATAGGCCTGCCCCTGCGGTTTGATAAACGTAACCTTCATGCTTTTTTGTCCGCTGATGTCTGCAAATGCATCGTTGCTGATCGCGCAGTCCATCAACAGCGCCATATCCTGCGCTGTGGAGTAATGCATATCGTTATCCAATCCCGAAGGCGTTACAAAATGGGAATTTTTCATCCCGATTTGCTGCGCCTTTTGGTTCATTGCTTTGGCGAAGCCTTCAAAACTGCCGCCCACAGCTAAAGCCGCTGCATTGGCTGCGTCGTTGCCTGAAGCCATCATCATGCCTGCCGCAAGATCCGTTAATTTTAGCTGGTCGCCTGCTTTTAAATACATGGACGAGCCTTCTGCATACATTTCTTCTGTTACCGTTACCGTCTTATTCTGCGCTGCAGCGGCTTCTAATGCCAAAAGCGTGGTCATAATTTTTGTCGTGCTTGCCATCGGCAGTTTTTCCTGCGCGTTCTTTTCAAATAAAAACGCCCCGTTATTTACGCAAAACAGTGCCGCTGCCTGGGCGGAAACAGAAGGAACCTCCTGTGCCGCAGCGGGCTTCTGCAAAGCTGCCAGCATGGTAAAAGAAACGATCAAACATACAATTGCTGCTTTTCTTCTGTACAAGGGCCTCTCTCCCTTAGCCGTTTTTTCCATCCGCCTGCTTAAACGTCCCCTGTGCAGGATGTTTAAGCACACGTACCGTGACAACAATACATATGCTTGTTTTTCTACTGTTTATACCTTATGCCTGGGGATCGTCCAGTTTAATCTGGTCGGCCTCTTCTTTTTTTTCTTTTGCATCCTTCTTAAAAAGTGCAGACACTTTGTCGATAATTTCCGGCACAAGGCCTACAACTCTGTCTGCTGTTCCGTCGTAGCTTTCTATATTCAAAAGCTCAACCTTGCCGTTGCAAACGGCCAAAAATGCAATTGGGTTAATCGAAACACCCGCACCGCTGCCACCACCGAAAATTTCTTTGTTTGGCGCGTTTTTAGACGGAATATCCGACCCTCCTGAGGCAAAGCCGTAGCTCACCTTGGAAACGGGGATAATCACCGTGCCGTCCGGCGTGGTAATAGGATCGCCTACAATTGTGTTGACGTCTACCATTTCTTTAATTTTCTGCATGGTTATGTCCATTAAGCCTTCAATAGGATGTTCACTCATAAAAAGCACCGCCTTTTTTGTTATATCTATTGTAATCTTTATTTTTCAATAAAACCTTTCTGATTAAATTATACCCTGCCTTCTGACTTTTATAAACCGCCTGAAAAGTTTATATGCGCCTTTTATCAAATTGCCTAAAAAGAACAGCAGTGAAATCCGCGCCTGCGCCCGGCAGATAATTTTGGTTTGCTTACAGTCATAATCCGGATGGATATCAATCTGCAGCTTTTTATATTTTTTTACGGCTGAAGTAATTACACCCGTTGCGGGATAAACCGCAGCGCATATATAGCCGTAAGCGACAGCCGTATCCGCCGCATTCTCACCGCCTACGCATATGTCTATATTCAGGCAGGACAAAACTGTATGCCGCAGCAACCCTTTTAAAACGCTACCAGCCGCCTTTGCCGTTTCCTTAAGCAGGCGTAAAAAACCGGAAAGGCCCGTTTGCCGTATGATTTCTTTTATGGCGTTTTCATCCTTACCCGTATCTTCCGCTCGTTTTTGCGCTTTTGCAGAGGGAGAGGTCTTCTTTTTTTTCTTTTGCTTTGGCGGTGCGATTGTATAGCAAAAGCAGAGGTACCGCACGCTAAGATGCAACTGCGTATCAAAATGCGCGTTCCATGTGACGGGCAAAAGAAGCAAGCCAAGCAAAACAAGCAAAATTGCAAGTATAATGATGACCGCTACCAAGCCAAACCCTCCCGTCATACAAGGAAAAGGCCGGCAGGATCATGCCGTTTGCCCCGGTTCCTTTTCCTCCTGTTTTTGCGCTTTATCCTCTGGCAAGGCAGGCAGATTGTCCAGCGAATCCAGCTGAAAGCTGCGTAAGAAATTTTCTGTCGTACCATACAGCAGCGGCCTGCCGGGAAGCTCCAGCCTGCCTTTTTCTTCAAGCAGGCCCTTTGACAGCAGGCTGCCAATTACGCCGGAACAATCCACACCTCTTACCTGTTCTACAAATGCCTTTGTCACCGGTTGATTATATGCAACAACCGCCAGTACCTCAAGCGCAGCCTGCGAAAGCGGAGTATTGCGGCGCAGATCCATCACGCGGCGAATATATTCGCCATATTCCTTCTTATTACAAAGCTGGAAGCTGTCCTCCAGCCGTATAACGGTCAGGCCTCTGTCGGCAGCGCTGTATTCTTCTGCAAGCCGCTGCGCCTGCTCTTTAATTGCTTTTATATCGGTATCGAGCGCATCTGCAATCCTTTGTGCCGGCACAGGCGCACCGGCTGCAAATAAAATAGCTTCAAGCGCCGCTTTCACGTGATGGTTGTCCATCGCCGCACACCGCTCCTTCCCTGTTTTCCTCTTATACGTAAGAAATTACCGAATCATTTTTACGTCTGCGTTTTCCCCTTCGCCTTCAATCCGCACACGCTTGCCCTTTACAAGCTCCAGTACAGCCAGAAAAGTCGCAACCAGTTCCGATTTTGGGCTTCCGTTTGGAAACAGGGACTTGTATTTTACCACCGCGCCCTTATACAACCGACGCATTACAAAAATGATCCGTGTATTAACAGATACAATCTTTTTTGCAACAATGCCGGAAAAAGCCTCTGCCGGCGGCGGGAGCCGCCGCTTTCCTCTGCCCGCCGCAGACAAAAAAGCCTGCGCGATTTCCTCGCGCTGATGTACGCGCGTATAGGTCGTATCGTATTCTATTTCTGCCGGGGAGGAAGCATACAGGTCATAGGTGACCATTTTGCCCAGCATAGCGGCCGCCTGTCTGCACTGCTGGTATTCCAAAAGCTGGCCTGTCAGCTCTTTTTTCAACTCCTCAGCTTCTTCATGCTTAGGCAAAAGCATAACTGACTTAATATACACCAAGCGGGACGCCATTTCCAGAAATTCACTTGCAATGTCCAGATCCTGTTCCTGCATAGCATTTATCTGATCCATATACTGCTCTAAAAGCTCTGAAATCCGGATGTCATAAATATTCAGTTTATTTTTTGCAATCAGCGCCAACAGAAGGTCAAGCGGGCCTTCAAACGCCTCAAGCCTGTACTGCAGTGCGTGCGTATGCTGCAATGCGCCTTCCCCCTTACAACATGATACGCCTTTCTTTACACAAACGGAAGAAACGGCAGCCGGGTCAGCCACAGGATCCCATTTTGGATTGCACCGGAAGCAGCGTTCATCGGTACGGAAAGCACGCCGGTAAACAGCAGCACATAAATGGCTATAAAGAAAAACTGCTGATACCTGTAAATATTGTATAGCCACTTATCCGGCAAAAACATAAATAAAATTTTTGAACCGTCCAGCGGCGGAATCGGAATCAGGTTAAATACCGCAAGAAAAACGTTAATGGTAAAATAATATTGCAAGAACAAATATACATAAAATAAAAAACCGCCTGTTAAAATCTGTATACCGCCAAAAAATACAGCCGCGTTTAAAAGCAAGCCTCCCGCCACGGCAGCCACAAGGTTTGCCATTGGCCCTGCAAGCGCCACAATCGCCATACCGGCCTTTGGATTTTTAAAATACCTGGGATCAACCGGAACAGGTTTGGCCCAGCCAAAGTTAAACAGCAAAAGACATAGCGCACCCATGGGGTCGATATGCGTCAACGGGTTAAAGCTCAGCCTGCCGCTGTATTTTGCCGTTTTATCGCCAAGCTTATAAGCGGCAAAGCCGTGCGCCCATTCATGAAACGGCAGCACAAGGAAAATAATCAGCAAACAAGCAAGGATGCCAGCCAATGCAGATGTAAAATTAAGCCGCCCGTATATCAGGTCAAAAATCATTTATGGTATCCTCCGTAAAAGTCAAAACTTCCCATGAAAACAATTCAATTTATTATACAGAATAGAGTAAAAAAATTCAAGAGGCAAAGCGCCGTATATTTGCTGTATTTATGCAGGATTTCGCAGGATTTTGCCTCTTATTTTCCCGCAAAGGGTAAAAAGCCATGCACGCAGCTGCTCTATCAGCGCACAGCATGCAAATATAGTTATGCAGATCAATAAAATTGCAAACGGGTACAGGGGGGACGCGTAAAATGCAGGCTCTCCCATAAAGTTAAAAATTTTCTCCCAAATCAAATTGCGTACCAGCTTATGCTCATGGATCATATAAACTCCAAGGTTAAGCGCTGCAATCGCATTGATTACGCGCGATTTAAAATGCATATCCCGGAAAAACAGCAGCAGGCACACGCCCTGTAAAACGCTGATAGGATTATCATTAAACGATACAACGTCCCTGTATTCAGGCCAAAGGTAAACCAACGCGACGTTGAAAAGCCCAAGCAGCACAAAAACGGCCAAAAAGCGCAGCTTACAGCGATTATACGGTTTTACATGCAGCCGTACAAAGGCCCCCAGAATATACATGAAGACAAAACCATAAAGGCCCTTGCCTTCCTGCGTGCTTACAATCTTTTCCACGCTGATGACTTCACCAACCGGATCTATATGCGCCAGCATATTCCAAACAGAAAAAATGAAAAAGAGAAGCAATACCAAAGCCGTGCATTCTTTTTTGGTAAGGTTGTTCAAACACCGGTTGATAAATGGGCTTAAAATCAAAACGATCAGATACAGCGTCATAAAATACCATTGCCGGGACAATACCGGAAAAAAAGCGCGGACCGCATCTGCCGTGGAAAGCTCTGACAGTGAAAAAAGCCACATGGCAAATGGGATTGCAAGCGAATAAAACAACATGGGAAAATACGTTTTCTTTACTTTTGGTACAATGCCCCGCAAAGTTTGATTTCCTTTTGAGGCAACGGAAAAATATCCCTGGATCACTATATACACATAAACCGGGCAACGGCTCATTAAAAAAACAACCCAATAAAGCAGCGCATGGGGCGAAGATAATTGCTTGGTGGCCATTTCATAATAATCCCCGTAGCTGCAAACATGTAAAAATATGACCTGCAGCATAAGCAAAATGCGCAAAAGCTCTATGCCGGAATCCCGCACAATGGGTGCAGCTTTTGATTTGAACATTTTCTCCCCTCCCAGAATTTGTAAAAGCCAATCTGATTTTAGCATATATCCAGCGGTATTACAATCCTTACAAGCACTGTGCTTTTTACTTAAGAAACTTTGCTGCTTTGTACAAAACAAAAAGGAGCCTTTCGGCTCCTAAGTGTCTATTTTTTATCAGACCGCCCGGGTTACCTTACCGGAACGCAGGCAGCGGGTGCAAGCGTGAATACGCTTTGGCGAACCGTCCACAATCGCCCTGACGCGCTGAACATTGGGCTTCCAAGTCCTGTTTGAACGCCTGTGTGAGTGAGAAACCTTAATTCCAAACGTAACGCCCTTGCCACAAATATCACATTTTGCCATGTGTCTGCACCTCCTTAGCGCTTCTAATCGATACAACATTAGCTATAATAGCAGGTTTTCAAAGGAAATGCAAGACTTTTTTCCCGATATTCCATTTTTTTATTTTTCTTTTTTGCCTGCGTCCAATGCCCTATGTACATTCCGCGCACTTTTCCACTTGCTTTTTTGCACAATTTATAGTATAATATGCATCGTCACCGGATCAGGCGGCAAAAAAGAGCAAGCCAGCAAACCATTCGTTTTTATATGTGAGCGGCAGGCCCTGTACGATTGGGCGCCGTGAACCATGTCAGGCGGGGAACCGAGCAGCATTAAGCGGAATTCCTAATGCGATGCAGTAAGTCTGTCGTTCACATATGTAAGCGGATGTTCCGTCTGGTTTGCTTTTTTATTCGTCATTTTTATTTTTGAAAGAAAGGCGTGTTTTCATGTACCAAGTGCTTTACAGAAAATGGCGGCCCCGGTTCTTCAGCGATGTGGTCGGGCAGGAGCATGTAACCGTCACGCTTAAAAACGAGCTGAAAACCGGCAGGATCAATCACGCTTATCTTTTTACAGGTTCCCGCGGCACCGGGAAGACCACCTGCGCTAAAATTTTGGCCAGGGCTGTTAATTGCCTGCAACCGCAAGACGGCGATCCGTGTGGTGCATGTGAAAACTGCAAAGGTCTTGAAAACGGTGAAATTATGGATGTGGTAGAGATTGACGCCGCCAGTAACAACGGCGTTGAAAACATCCGCAGCCTGATTGAACAAGCCGCTTTTACACCTACGCGCACCAGGTACAGGGTTTATATTATCGACGAGGTACACATGCTTTCAATTGGTGCGTTTAACGCTTTGCTGAAAACTTTGGAGGAGCCGCCGGCACATGTTGTTTTTATCCTTGCAACCACCGAGGTGCACAAACTGCCGGCCACAATTCTTTCACGCTGCCAGCGGTTTGATTTTCACAGAATCTCTGCACAGACAATTGCCGCACGTTTGACGTTTGTTGCACAACAGGAGCATATACAGCTGGAAAACGACGCGGCGCTGTTGATCGCCTCGTTAGCAGACGGGGCGGTACGCGATGCACTCTCGCTTTTAGACCGATGTATTGGCACAGATAACCATATTACGGCGGAACTGGTGCAGCGCGTGGCGGGTCTTGCCGGGCGCGAAGCGCTTTTTTCATTGGCGGACTGTCTGCTGCAAAAAAACGCCGCGCGCGCGCTTTCGCTTTTAGACCGCCTGTATATGGAATCAAAAGACATCGCGCGGCTGAACGAAGAACTGATTGCACATTTTCGCGGGCTGATGCTGATACAAACCCTGCAGGACCCGCGCGAACTGTTAATTATGACAGACAGCGAATATGCCGCTGCGCAAAAACAGGCACAGGCGCTTTCTTTAAATGAAACGGTCTATGCAATGGACATTTTGCAAAGCGCGTATGAAAAAATGTTCCGCAGTACCAGCCGCCGCACGGAATTGGAAATTGCTCTGATTAAAATCTGCTCACCTAAACTTGATCCAAATATCGATGCGCTTTTAAGCCGTGTTGCCAGGCTTGAACGTCTATGGAAAACAGCCGCATCAGAAAACGTACAGCCGCCTGCGCAGCTTTTGCCCAACGAAGACACAGCTGCCCTGCAAACGCCGCAAAAACCGGAGGAACCCTCCGCTGCGTTACAACCTTTACCGGCCGACCGACAGGAAACGCCGCCGGAAAAGGAACCTGCAGGCTCTATGACCCCGCCCGGCCACGCGCAGCGGCCTTCTTCCCCACCCGATTTTGATACTATTTTTAAAAATGCAGAACCAATGGAGGATTGGCCGGAAGTTCTGAACGCGCTGAAAAAGTATTCTAAAACAATTGCCGCTTCCTTTGAAGGTACGCGCGCCTATATCAGTGGAGAATTTTTATTGATTGATTCCAAAAGCGATATCCCCTTTAAGCTGTTGCGGCAATCTGCACAGCGCGACAAAATGCGCGTGGCAGTGAAAGAGGTAACAGGCAGAGTCTATAAACTTGGCCCGTATAAAAAAGCGCAGGAAGATCTGCAAACAAGCGACCCGCTTGCCAGCCTAGCGCAGGAAATTAAGGACGCGGGTATATCCCTGACAGAGGAATAAAATAAAAAGCAATATAAAAGAGAAAGGATGTTTGATTGTATGAAAGCAAGGTTACCACAGGGTTATGGCGGAGGCGGCGCCTCCAATCTGCAGCAGCTTGCAAAGCAGGCGCAGAAAATGCAAGAGCAGATGGACAGCGCGACAGCGCAACTGGAGGAAAAAGAATACCGCGCGACTTCCGGAGGCGGCGCGGTATGCATAACCGTTACAGGTAAAATGGAACTGCAGGCCGTTGATATAAAACCGGAAGTTGTGGACCCCGAAGATACGGAAATGCTCAGCGATCTGATCATCGCCGCCGCCAACGAAGCGCTACGGGCAGCAGCCGATGATAAAACACAGACCATGGAAAAAATTTCAGGCGGGCTTAACATGCCGGGGCTGTTTTAAATGGGAAGTTACAACGTAGCGCCGCTTGCGCGTTTAACAGAGCAGTTTGAACGTCTTCCCGGCATTGGGGCAAAAACCGCACAGCGCCTGGCATATTACGTTTTAAAGCTGCCAAAGGCCCAGGCAGAGGAATTTGCCAACGCGATTTTAGACGCGCATGAAAAAATCCATTACTGCAAAAATTGCTGCAACCTGACAGACGGCGACCTTTGCCCGATCTGCCGCAATGAAAAACGCGACCATTCGACCATATGTGTTGTGGAAGACCCGCGCGATGTGATTGCATTAGAGCGTACACAGGAATATAACGCCGTATACCACGTACTGCACGGCGCAATTTCTCCCCTTTCCGGCATTGGCCCCGAACAGCTTTACATTAAGGAACTGCTTGCAAGAATTCAGAAAAGCGATGTAAAGGAAGTTATTATGGCAACCAACCCAACGGTAGAAGGGGAGGCAACGGCAATTTATTTATCCAAGCTTTTAAAACCAATGGGCGTAAAGGTAACACGCCTTGCCTACGGCATTCCTGTAGGCGGCGATTTGGAATACGCCGACGAAGTAACGCTTGCCAGGGCCCTGGAAGGAAGAAGCGAGTTGTAAGCACTTGCCGAATAATCTTGCATCACATAAAATTTATTCAATATTTGCTGTTTGGTTTCTGTTCACTTTAATCGGCAGTGCGGTTTTAATCGATGCAGAAGGTAATGCGGTGGATTTGCAGAGTTAATTTATTTGTTATTGGAACAGGATTTAAGATACAGGGATTCTTACAAAAGAGGCAGAAAATCCCTTTTCCACAGGGTAGATACATACAGTATTTGCACAATATCAGCTTTTCTATATTAAACTTTGAATATATATAAAAATGCACCCTTATGGGATCAGCCGGGGCAGCTACAAAACCCGGCTGATACCTGGGTGCAATTTTCATAAAGTCCGCTCTGCTTTAAATTAAAGGGTTCATAAATTGTTTTGGAGAAACTTTTGGAGAGATGATGATTTTTTCAAGGTGAGCGGAAGACGTAAACAACTATAAACGGCTGCCGGTTGCAGCCTTATCTTGCAACTTCTGTTTCATTATAGTATAATAAACGCATAAATTCTTGCACAATTCCATAATTTTCTTGCATTATTCTATATTTTTTGAGAGGTTTCTATATTCGATGAAAAAAGAAGAAGTTGGTAGAAACGAATATGGCATTCACCCCAAAACCGATTATTTTGCCCACAAGGAAGGCGCACTCCCCATCTGCTATTACCATTTTGAATATCCGGTTAATATTCTCAATTTTCAATCACATTGGCATGAAGAAATTGAGATCACCTATGTTTGCGCCGGGAGCGGAAAATACCGCATTGATTCCACAGACTATACCATCCGGCAGGGAGACATTCTTTTTATCGCCCCCAACACGATCCACTCGGGCGGAATGACAGATGCAGACCCTCTTAAAACGGATGTGTTTATTTTTCATACAAATCTGCTGTGCCCTGCAAACGCAGATGTGCAGATCAATCAGTTCCTTACACCCATCAGAAATGGCGCGGTTCGTATTCCTTCTATCATTCATCCGACAGACCGAGCCTATACAGATTTAAAAAACGTATTGTTTGCGGTAAAGTCCTGTATGGAAAAAAAGGAATACGCTTTCCAGTTGGAGGTCAAAGCACGGCTCTTACAGTTTTTTACACTGCTTTACCGCAACGCCTATGTACAGATGCAGCGCGTTTCTTTCAGTTATACAAAAAATGAAGAACGAATTAAATCGGTTATTGACTATATCGAGCGCAATTATCCCACACATCTGCCCGTTGAAAAGCTGGCCCAAATTTCCGGCTTTAGTCCATGCCATTTTATGAACCTGTTTAAAAAATATACCGGCAGCACCTGTACAAGCTTTGTAAATCAATTTCGTCTGGACTGCGCTGCACGCAAACTTTTGGAAACGGATGAATCGATTCTTTCCATTGCTTTAAACGCAGGCTTTAACAATATTTCCTTTTTCAACAGGGCGTTTAAAAAACAATTCGGCCAGACGCCTGGCCAGTATAGAAAAAGGTCAGAATAAAAATTGAAATAACGTCTGTAACCCCGCGATCTTTTATAGGGGTAATTTCTGTTTTTAAAAAAAGTGTAGAAAAATGTCGAATTTCTATTGTGAAAAGTCTTCACATGCGCTATAATCTATTCGTAACGCTGCAAAAGGAGGTGGCAGGGTATGCCCTACCAGGAAGAAGCGCAGTTGGAAACGCAGCTTACGAATTTTTTGCAAAGCACAGGGTATGCAAAGATAAAGCTCCCGAATGAAACGGCATTGGTCGAAAATTTAAAAACGCAGCTTTTTCTTGTAAACCGGGAAAGACTGCACAACCGTATGCTGACAAACACAGAGCTAAAAAGTGTTTTACAACACTTTGCCTGCCGCAATGTGTTTGATTGTGCAAAAGTGCTTCGGGAACCATTTATACTGCATCGGGAGGATAAAAGCAGGGTTTACATCCATTTTTGGGAGCAAAATGCATATGACGCCAACATCTTTCAACTGGCCCGACAGACCACTGTACACGGAAACAGAAGCAACAGATATGACCTGCTCCTTTTAATCAACGGCCTTCCTCTTGTGCAAATAGAGCTCAAGCGCAGAGGCGTCGACCTGAAAGAAGCTTTTTACCAAATTCGCCGTTACCGGCATGACTGCTGCGCAGGTCTTTACAATTGCCTGCAGCTTTTTGTGATCTCAAATGGAACAGATACAAAATATTTTTCCAACACAGACCATACGCTTGCTTACACAGATACCTTTTATTGGACCGATGCGCATAACAGGCGTATTGCCGACTTGTCTGCATTTGCATCTACCTTTTTGAGAAAACAGCGTCTGTGGGAAATTCTGACACATTATATGGTGCTCAATGCGTCGGAAAAATCCCTGATGGTAATGCGGCCTTATCAAATACATGCCTGCAAAGCACTGGTTCGGCATGCGCTTTATACAGCTGGCAACGGATATATATGGCATACAACGGGTAGTGGAAAAACGCTGACTGCCTTTAAGGCAAGCAAGCTTCTGTCCGCCTGTCCATGTGTAAAAAAAGTGTTTCTTCTGGTCGACCGCCGGGATCTTGACATGCAGACATGTGAAGAATTTAATAAACTTGAAGCGGGCTGCATCGACTGTACAGATAAAACCGACGCGCTTATTCTTCAAATCCAAAACCCCGTAAAACAGCTGATTATCACAACCATCCAAAAAATGTCCCGTGCAGTGCGCCTGCCTAAATATCAAAGCTGCATGGCTGCATATAAAAAAGAAAAGCTGATCTTTATCGTAGATGAGTGCCATCGCTCGCAATTTGGCCAAATGCACCGCACAATCCAAAAATATTTTCAAAACGCCCAGTATTTTGGTTTTACCGGCACGCCGCGCTTTAAAGAAAACCAAAGCCGGGACGGGAGGTCTACAGCAGATATTTTTCAAACCTGCCTGCACGCCTATTTAATGAAGGATGCTATCTTGGACTGCAATGTGCTGGGGTTTTCTGTGGAATATTTTCACGCGCGGTCCTCTGAATGGGGGGCCGAAAGCCGCACACTCCAGCTTGAAGGCGCCTGTTATAATCGCGACCGGCAGGTTGCTGCGGTCGCAGAGCAGATCCTGCTTATGCATAACCGAAAAACCTGCAACAGAAAATATAACGCCCTGTTTGCTATAGAAAGCGTCGAGATGCTTGTAAAGTATTATGATTATTTCAGATCTGTCTCTCACGATCTGAAAATTGCTGCTGTCTTTACCTTTCATGCAAATACGGACACAACACACCTTGCAGAAACGCCTCGGGACAGTTTGGAGCGCATAATTGCAGATTATAACCGTATGTTTGCCTGCAATTATACGACCGAACGTTATAGCGAATATGTTTGTGACCTGTCAAGAAAAGTAAAAAATGTGCAAATTGACATATTGCTTGTAGTGGGCATGTTCCTGACTGGCTTTGACAGTAAAATGCTTAATACCCTATATATAGACAAAAATATGCAGTACCACGACCTGCTCCAGGCATACTCCAGGACAAACCGGGTAGAATCCGCCACCAAACCGCATGGAAATATTGTCTGCTTCCGCAACCTTAAGGAAAAAACCGATCAGGCCGTTTGCTTGTTCTCCAAAACAGACTGTACCGACACAGTGCTGCGCGCAGGCTATAGCACCTATCTTGCAAAGTGCAGGCAGGCACTGGTGGAGCTGTACGCATTGGCTCCCACACCGCAGTCTGTAGATACATTTACTGCAAAAGAAATAAAAGAAGCTTTTATTGGGGCTTTCCGCACCTTGTCCAAAGTGCTTATATGCCTTCAAAGCTTTGCCGAATTTTCGTTTGAAGACAGCGGTATTGCTATAACCCCACGGCTGTTTCAGGACTATAAAAGCAAATATTTAAAAATTATAAAGGAAACCAGACATTGTAAAACCTGTGCGCCGGCTTCTTCGCGCAGTACGGATTTTTCGCTTGAAATATTTCATACGGATACAATTAACGTGGAATATATTATGCATTTAATCCGCAACGTAACCCTAACAGATCAGGAAAAACAGGAAAAAGAAATTGCCGCAATCATAGAAAAAATTGATCAAAGCGACGTTTTACAGCTGCAATTAAAAGGCAATTTAATCAAAGGATTTCTTACCTCTGTACTACCCTCTCTTCCAACAGGAAGCCACATTCAGCAAGCTTACCAAGCCTTTGAACGGCAGCAAAAGGAGCGGGAGCTTTTTTGTTTTGCACAGGAAAACCATATCAGCGCCTCCGTGGTGGAAAAGGAAATAAACAATTTCATGCTCTCAGGAAACATCCGGCGGAGCGCTATTATCCAAAACATTCATAAAAGCTTTCGGGAAAAAAAGCAGCTTACCGACAAAATCGCTATGTTTATACGGGAATATACCCTAAAATATGAATAAAAGCGGGGAATTACATGTCATCCAATATAACGCAAATGGAACAACAGAAAAATCTGCATAACCGCCTGTGGGCAATTGCAAACGACCTGCGCGGCTCTATGGAAGCAGGTGAATTTAAACACTACATTTTAGGATTGATCTTTTACCGCTATCTTTCTGAAAAGCTTGAACAAACCGTTGAAATTCTCCTTAAGGATGATCATCTAAGTTATGAGCAGGCATGGGAAGACACAGAACTGCATAACGCTTTAAAGGAAGAATTAATAGAGGAAGCAGGCTATTTGATTGAACCGCAATACCTTTTTCCCAAAATTGTCCGCAGCGTGCATGCAGGTACCTTTTCAGTGGAAACTCTGCACACGGCTATTGAAAAGATGATAGAATCCACCATTGGCTTTCAAAGCCGGCAGGCTTTTGAAAACCTGTTTAACGATATGGATCTGAACTCCGTAAAGCTGGGAAGAGACGCCGCTGCGCGCTCACAACTGATTGCAAAAATTCTATGCAACATCCATGAAATTCCCTTTTCATATAAAAGCTCTGAAATTGACGTGCTGGGCGACGCATACGAATATTTAATTGCACAGTTTGCTGCAACCGCCGGAAAAAAAGCCGGAGAGTTTTATACCCCCCAGCAGGTGTCAAAAATCCTCGCTAAAATTGTAACGATTGGAAAAAACACGTTAAAAAGCGTATACGACCCCACCTGCGGTTCCGGCTCTTTACTTTTACAGGTGGCAAAGGAAGCCGACGTATACAATTTTTACGGGCAGGAACTGACAGCTTCTACCTGTAATTTGGCGCGAATGAATATGCTTTTACACGACATCCCTTACACAAACTTTTCTATCAAAAATGACGATACCCTCGAAAACGACCAGTTCACAGATATGTATTTCGACGCAATTGTCGCCAATCCTCCCTACTCGGCAAAGTGGTCTGCTTCTCCAAAATTTTTGCTGGACGCGCGCTTTTCTTCGTATGGAAAGCTGCCGCCAAAATCAAAAGCAGATTATGCTTTTGTTTTGCATATGCTCCATCACCTGCACCCCGACGGCGTCATGGCAGTAGTGCTGCCGCACGGCGTATTATTCCGCGCTGCCGCAGAAAGCATCATACGGCGCTTTTTGATTGAAACAAAAAACTGCCTGGATGCCGTCATCGGCCTGCCTGCAAACATCTTTTTCGGCACTTCGATCCCTACTGTCATTCTGGTTTTTCAAAAAAAGCGCGCGCATGTAGATGACATATATTTTATAGACGCCTCCAGCGACTTTGAAAAAAACAAGAACAAAAACGCGCTGCGCGATTTGGATGTAAACAAAATCGTCCGGCACTATAAACTGCGCAAAACAACAAAAAAATATGCAAGAGCCGTCACGCGCAAAGAAATTGCCGAAAACGGGTACAACCTGAGCATTGCACGTTATATTGACCGTTACGAGGAGCAGGAGAACATCGATATAAACGTCATTATGCATAAACTGCGCGGGCTGGACACACAGGCATATAAGGTAGACCGCGCGCTGAACCGCTATCTGGCAGAGCTTGGGCTTGAAGAGTTTTGACTTTGCCGTGCTTTATTTGCATATGCAGTATGTACTGTTTTCTGCGCTTATAAAAACAGAAGCGAATTTCTATGGCAAAATTTGTTGCAACAGCGCCTGCTTGTAGGTATACAGGCAATTTATTTTTTCCTCACACAACGCAACGGCTCTGTCTGCTTTTTCAAGCATATCCGCCGTTTTTTTCTGTTCTTCAAACGAAGGAAAGCGCAGCTGCATATCTGCAATCTGCGTATATTTTAACGTGCACACGTCGTCCGTAAGGCCCTGGGAATAGTACTTAAACAGGTTTTGCATCTTTTTTGTTTTAAACAACTGCACAATCCACCGGGCGTCTATCTGCTCAGAAGGAACCAGTACGGTATAAGCAGGGCTTACAATACCCTTATATGGGGAAACGCCGCAGGCCCCCTGCCACATACGCATAGAGTTGCAGACAATATCGCCCGGTATGGCCAGCTTATACCTCCGCTTATCTGAACTGGAAACATCCATGGTACCCAGCTCGCTGCGCTTTTTCACACCGCTTTCCTTTGTAACCGACAGCAGTTCCAGTCCCGCCGCACCCCTGCGCACACGTTGTGGAAGGATTTCCCGAACTTTTGCACTGTTCCACCCTTTCCGCTTTTCTTCACTCTTTTCAAAAAAACAAATTTGCAGCAGCCCCAGCTTATACTGGCGCAAAAGCGCTGCTCTTTCTTGTTGCAGCTTTATTTTTTTGTCCAATAAAAAGATGGTTTGTGCAATTTTGTCCTGCTCCGCCCTTTCGGGAACGTAAAAACCGTAGCGCATATATTCCCGCAGATTGATCCCAGGCTGCCCGGAACGCGTCGACATAACCGCCACCCATTTTTTATATGCGTGCGTAAGGGTCTGGCTAAATACAAAACGGCTGTTATAGTCGTCTTTTATATGCGCACGAATTAAAAAGCCGGAAAAATACAGCTTTCCATCGCTTTCGTCATATAAATAGGTTTTTCCCGTGCTCGTCCCGGTTCTGGCAAATAAAATATCGTTCCGCCCCACAAGATATTGCTCCTGCGGCACTTGCACAGGCGACTTGCCGTTGTGCGCAAGATATTTGCGTGTTTTATCGTCAATATCGGTAATCCGTATATAACCATGTATACCGTCATATGGGCCTGCCGCTACATTTACACCATAGTCAAACGATGTTGCGGCGTCTGCAAGGCGTATAAAACGCCACGGCTTGTGAAAACCCTGGAATCTGCGCTTAGGATATGACAAAATTTCACCATCTTTCTACAAAATAATACATTATATTATAAATTAAAAGTGCATAAAAAGCAAGGCGCTTTTTATGGAAAAAAGTTATGTAAAAACTTCCAAATAAAACCCTGGTGAAAAATCTGTATAGCACTTCCAACTATACATATAATAAGTAGCGTGACGTACAAACAACATGTACATGCCAGACAATTTTCAAGAATATTTTGGAGGTTTAATTTTATATGAAAGCAACAGGAATTGTAAGAAGAATTGACGATCTGGGAAGAGTCGTTATTCCAAAAGAAATCCGGCGCACCCTGCGAATTCGCGAAGGCGATCCTCTGGAAATTTACACTGACAGCGACGGCGAGGTTATATTTAAAAAATACTCCCCTGTAGGCGAGCTTTCCAACTTTGCATCCCAATATGCCGAAGTTCTTGCTAAAATTTCCGGCCTTCCTACGTTGATCAGCGACCGCGACCATATTGTGGCGGCGGCGGGTGTTTCCAAAAGAGAATATCTGGAACGCCGTGTAACCCCCGTAATTGAAGAGTTTATGGAAACACGCAGAAGCTTTGCGGCACACTCCGGCGATATGAGCGAAATCCAGCCGGTAGAAGGCATGGAACGCGGCGCGGCGATTATGTACCCCATTATTGCCGCCGGGGATGTAACAGGAAGCGTTATCATGCTCTGTGGAGAAAACCACGCCGTACCGTCTGAGGCGGAAATTAAGCTCACACAGTCAGCCGCGGCATTTTTAGGTAAGCAAATGGAAGAATAACCAAAGCGCCGGACCCGTACAGAGCCCGGCGCTGTTATTGCAGGACAAAACCTTTTTTCTTGACAAAAAAGATATTTTATGGTAATTTTCATTTAGCTAAAGCAATGTAAAGGGGGCGGCTTGATGCGTTCTTTCCGTAGCAGATAAACAGGCAGTCGGTAGGCTTTTCATCTGGGAAACAGTCCTTTTTTCTGTTTTTACGGGCAAGAATATTTTGCTGCAAAAGTATATTGGTCAGCTTACTTTTACACCGCATTGAAAACAGCAGGACACAAGGCTATATTCAGGCCCGGTGCCCTGTTTTTTATTGTTATTTATATTTTGATAAAAACTAAAGGAAATACATAATCTACATAGGAGATTCCCATATGACAAAAACAACACACACATGGAAAAAACCATTTTTTACGATCGCCACTGGGCAAACCGTTTCCCTGATCGGCAGCAGCGCCGTACAGTTTGCCGTGATCTGGTGGCTTGCCAGCGAAACCGGCTCGGCTCTGATGCTTGCTTTCTCCGGTTTAATGGCTTTTCTTCCGCAAGCAATTTTAGGCCCCTTCGCAGGCGTCTGGATTGACCGCTTAAAGCGCAAATATGTTGTAATTACCGCGGACCTATTTATTGGGGTTGCCGCACTGGTGTTTGCCATATTTTTCTGGATTGGCCCGGTACCATACTGGAGCGCCTGTATCGTTTTGGGCGTCCGCGCTGTGGGGGGCGTATTCCATACCCCGGCTATACAGGCAATGATCCCCATGCTGGTCCCAAAAGAACAACTGGTGCGCGCAAACGGCTGGAGCCAGTTTATGCAGTCGGGCGCCTTTATGCTTGGCCCTGTTCTGGGTGCGGCAATGTATGGTGTTCTCCCCATGCCGGTTATCCTTCTTACAGATTTTTTTGGCGCACTTGTTGCAAGCTTTACCGTATGCATCGTGCATATTCCAGATTCTACACGTGCGCATCAGAAAACTGCCGGTTTTTGGAAAGAGTTAAAAGAGGGCGCGAACGTTTTCCGTCACGACAAGAAGCTGTGCGGTCTTTTGGCTGCGACAGCCGTATGCATGATTTTCTATATGCCGCTTTCATCGCTTTATCCATTGATGACAAGCACGCATTTTGAGGCCTCCGCGTTACATGCCAGCATTGTGGAATTCTTATATGCCGCCGGGATGATGGTGTCTTCCCTGTTGCTTGGGACTTGTGGAAAGATTACCCGCAAGCTTTTAGCAGCGCATATTGGAGCGCTGGGCGTAGGCCTTACCTCGCTTCTCTGCGGCATATTACCTGCCCAGATGTGGGCTTTCTGGGTTTTTGCATTTCTGTGCCTGTTTATGGGAGGAGGCGGCAACCTTTACAATATCGCCTGCATTTCCTATATGCAGGAAACCATACCGTCACAGGCGCAGGGGCGCGCTTTTTCCCTAATGGGCAGCGTTATGTCTCTGGCCATGCCCGTCGGGCTTTTGATCTCCGGCCCGGTAGCAGAAGGCTGGGGAATCGCAAGCTGGTTTTTGCTTACCGGCATCGTTACGTTGACCATTACCGCATGCAGCTTTTTATATTTAAAAAAACAGCAGAAGCAGGCGTAGCCCGCCTGCGTTTTGCATCCTCTGTTCTGCAACAAGAAAACGCCTGCCATTTTTTATGATGGCAGGCGTTTTGTATATTTATAAAATCTGTGTCGCTTATGCTTTTTCCCGTCTTTTCAGAACGACAACGGCTGCAGCGGCACCTATCAGCGCCAGAAGCGGCAAGAACACCGCCGTTTGGTCGCCTGTTGCAGCAGCGCCTTTCCCCGCGCTTTGTGTTTCCTTCCCGCTCTGCGCCTGAGAGGATGGCTCCTGTGAATGTACTGCCGACGAATCGGAAGTGGTCGCTGCCTGGGTTGAAAGTTCCGTTGCCGGCTCGCTTTGCGGCTGGGTGGGATCCTCCTGCGGCTGTGTTGGCTGCCGGCCGGTTATATTGGTCAAACGTACCGCATCTATCGAGCCTTCCACACCGACATTGCTGATAAACTTGGTCAGTGCGTCGTCGCAGGTTGTGTATTCGCTGATTTTCTCTGCCTGTGCGATCGCCGGATAATCGCTGTCTTCCATAATATAATTGTTACCCGCTACGGTATACATTTTTTCCAGGTCTATTGGCTCTCCGCCCACGGTCACAGAAGAAACACGGCTGCCAAAGGGTTTCTCTTCATCAAATTCTGCCGTTATTCCGCCAAATTGCAGATAGCTTCCGTCATTTTCAGGCCATTCTGTGCTTGTACCTGCAAAAGCAGCCGCCGTACGGATACCCAGATCGACCGATAATTCCAGTGTATCCAACAAATCCTTACCGCTGATCTGTTTCGTAACAATAATATTGCCAAACGGGGCGACATTGATAATGTCTCTTTTTGTAATTTCTCCCTGCTGAATAGAGGAACGTATACCCCCGCCATTTTCAATGGCAACGTCCGCCCCTGTTTCATACAGGTATGTATCTGTGACAACCCTGCCCAAATTGGTTTCCTGTGTTCTGACCTGGGATTTCTCTCCGTCAAGTAAAACCGGCGTGCTGCCCACTATTTCGTCTAAAATTACAGTCTGGCGGTCGTTAATCTGTGTAAGCAGCGATAAAATTTGTGGATCTTCCTGGTAAAGCGCCGCATCCTTGAAAGTAATAAGCTTTGCTTCTTTTTTAACAATCGTATCTGTATCTTTAGAATATACCAGATCGACCTGGCCGATATTTCTCATATATTCCCCTGCTTCTACAATCAGCGTGCCGTTGATCTCCTCTTGCAGTTCAACATGCAGATGGCCGCAGATCAGAAGATCAACCCCATTTACTGTACTGGCAAATTTTTCGTGATCCACACAATGCGACAGACAAATAATCACTGCGCACTGCTCTTGTTCAAGCTGCTCTACCATCTTGTTTGCATAAGCGTACATATCTGTATACTCTATGCCCTGCATCAAACTTGGATTGGTTGCTCCATATACGGCAGGGTCGATCACTCCGAAGACGCCAACTTTTACGCCGTCTATCTCTTTTATAATATAGTCGGTATCAAAAAACTTCTCACTGCCGTCTTTCAAGACATTGCCCGCCATGATTGGCATGCCGGAAAGTTCCTCCAGTCGTTTGAGCTGCGCCTGTCCATAGTTCCAATCATGGTTGCCTGGCGTCATTGCGTCATATCCCAAAGCGTTTACAAGCTGCGCTATGCTTTCCCCATTTTCAATGGTGGCAAACGCCTGTCCATGGAACAGATCGCCCGCATCCAAAAGCAAGTCGGCCCCTATTGTATCTACAATTGTCTTTGCCTTTGGAAAGCCGATTGTCTGGTTATACTCGTCATAGCTGTTCCTGGCGTGGATATCATTGGTATGTGCCACGGTAATGGTCACTGTACCGTCGTCTGCTGCTGTAACCTGCAGGCAAAACGCCGTGCATACAAGCATCAGACAAAGCAGCAAAGATAAAACTTTCTTCATTTTTTCTTCCTCTTTCCTGATTTTACATCTATAAAAATACGTTTGTGCCTATTATAAAGCTATACAGAAAAAAATGCAAGGCGTTCCCCGCGGCATTCTCCATATAGAAAACCTCCCGTTTTTTTGTAACCAAAAAATTGCATTTACAATATACTATAATGTAACGCTTGAAAGGAGGAAACAACGCTATGTGCAATAACTTATTCGGCGGCAGCAGCTGCTCATGGGTAATTCTTCTGGTTATCATCCTCATTGTTTGCTGCAATGGTAATGACGATTGTGGTTGCAATAACAACAACTGTGGTTGCTGCTAACAAGCAAACTGATTTAAAAAGCGCAGGCATCCCGTACGGGATGCCTGCCACCTTTTTACAGGGCATTTTCCGTCAACATGAAAAATTGCAAAAAACAGTTGACAAAAAAAGCGCAAAGTGGTATAGTATTTTAGCGTCAAGTTGATGCGCTGGTGTAGCTCAGTTGGTAGAGCAGCTGATTTGTAATCAGCAGGTCGGGGGT